>Ga0193751_1000310_pt1 | contig 41075 bp, 51 predicted proteins | sample L1c2metaG_FD_143050 | JGI IMG/M metagenome (GOLD analysis project Ga0193751, IMG submission 143050) | Soil microbial communities from a riparian zone of the East river system, Colorado, United States - L1c2 | ecosystem: Environmental > Terrestrial > Soil > Riparian zone | place: USA: East River...
GCGGGAAGCTCATGGGAGAGTGGTACGGCAGGCAATGCCGCGTTAAATGGACGCTAGTGGACGTCAGCGCATCGTGTAAGTCCATTAGTATCAACAAAAAACTGGCGGAGAGAGTGGGATTCGAACCTAGACTCTCCAACGAAATCAACCAATTAGGAGGCGCGAATGGCACATCAAACCTCTAATCTGCTGCGAAAACAATCAACTCCACATTCTATTGGACGCTTAATGGACGCTGATTTCTCTGGGATCATAATTGGCGACCTGCTCTTAACAGGCCATAAGGCGCAAAAAACATATTTCCTACCCCTGTGCTGTTCCAGTGCGCCTCGGCGTACAGTTGAGTGCCTTCGTCGTTGACCGCAACTATCTATCATCACAGTCACCTTACCAAACGGTACGCGCGCGCCACTGCCCTGGATCAGATTTCATTCGAAGTCGCGAAGGGCGAGATCGATAGCGTGCGAATCCTAACCAGTACAGTCGACCGAGCACTTTTGGGGTGCCACATGTAACAGGTCTTACAGGCAGCCGTTGGCGAGGTTATTGCTGAGTGTTTTGCTGTTCCTTAATGACGCTTGCCAAATCCTGATGATCGATTTGGAAGACGATCGAGAGTGAGTTTCCCTGCCCTCGTACCAGAACGTAAGTTGCGAATGCCTCCAGATGTTTGCTGCCGGATGAATTCCGAAAGTTCATTCCCCATGCCACCTTCGCGAGCACATATTTGGAATCTAGAGGGTTCGCTTCCACAGTCTGAAGTTGGGTTTCGGAGAGCCCCATCGAAGACAAATGAGCCTTCATTTTTGGAATGACTTTGAGGAAGTCCTCCTTTTTGACCGCTTGGACGCCATTGGGTCCGCCAAACATGAACGTATCTGCGTACAAGCCACCGATTGCCGATACGTCAGAAGAGGAGTTTGCTCTCTCGTACAGCAAGAAAAACTCTTTCACTCGTTGATCCATTTGTTCCTCACTTTTGTGTCCAAGAGTCCGGTCACCATCTTTTTTGAATTTGGGTTTCGGGGTTGATTGTGCGAAAAGAAGCGGATAACCGTCGTTACAAGCGCGATGGCGCTGATGACTGCTGCGCAAGCTCTATTCGTTCGAATTATCATCCGACCAACGATCCGCAGTTTGTCATCGTTGTCCTTTTCCTTGTTTGGGTGTCAACGCCACGCGCAGGGTCGTTCCGAGAACGCGCGTTGTAGGGGCGCCTCCGCTCGGATTTCGCTGAAGATAGTAACCATCAAGGAAAAGGAGTCGGTTCAGGCGCGCTCCACCGCCAGCCTGGAATCGATTTTGATTCCAGGTGGTATTGGAGAGATCGAAAAAGACTTCGTCGGCTACGAAAAGGTGCCACCGATCGTGAGCGCCGAAGGGTCGATCAACCATAAAGCGGTTACGATAACGAACTGGCGCGGTCCCGTATCCGATTAGCTTCTCAAATCGATTCCGGTCCGCGACAGTAAACCGCCCGAATCGGAGCGACGTCGATACGGCGACCAGTGGAAGGTGCACTAGCAGAGAACGCTGGGGCAGATCCGCAAATAAGTACCCTCCCGTCAGGGTCAGGCGCCATGGCAAATGAAAGTCCGTCGTGATTCCCGTCGCGGCAAGCTGCGGGTTAGGCAAGCGAGTGTCGGTACGCGCCAGCAAAGGAACCATAAAATCGACATTGCGCCAAGAGGCGGTGAGGTCAACCTCGTTCCAGATCTGGAGATCCTGCGCGCCAGCGAGCGCGGCCGTAATGCACAGGCAAAACAGCAAAGCTGCTGATCGCATTGGGTCACCGGATTGGCCGACGTGACACGTTCATGTTCTTCAAGACTTTGCCATCTCATAAAGAATCCCAATAGCCTGTTGAGCTTTGGGTTCACGCAAATCGCCGGCCAGTTCACCGGCCAGCGTCATTACGGAAACCGTTGTCGCCCCCGCTTTCGACATCCGAAGCAGGGCTGCCTGCTCGGTGCGTTCGCTCATCCCCCCGCAGGCGTCCAGGACCACGTAGACTCTGTAGCCCTCATCAGAGGCGGTCAGAGTCGGAAGCTGTACGGCAAGTTCAGTGGCCACCCCGGAAATGAGAAGTGTTTTTCGCCCCGTGGTTTTGATCGCGGAAACGATCTCTTCGTTGAGAAACGAGTCACACGTCGTGCGGTGGTGGGTGGGGAGGGTGCCCAGACCATCCGCGATCTCCGAGAGCACGCCCGCGGGACTACCGTCTTGGCCGCGGATGCCGGAAACAATGGCGGGGATATCGAAGAGCTTGGCAAGTCTCGCGAGTGCCCGTACCCCAGTTTTCAATCGGCCAAGCGGATTAGTTTGGGTCAGCTCGACGATACCAGCCTGAAGATCGGCGAACAGAATGATGGCGTCCTGCGGGTTGATCCTTGAGTTTGACTTATCCATAAACGTATTCCCTCTTTTGTGATCTAGGTTTCATGCTCTGTTCGCCGGCGCCGGCTCAATGAGCTTGGCCACGCGCTCATGCACACGTTCGGTAATGAATTTCTTCTCCCCACGCAGAACCCGAAAGGAAAATGTGGTTTCACGAGCGAGCATAACTGCGCCGGTGATCATGGAGAAGACGCCGACTGCGCCGGCAAGGAAAGCTACCGCAAAACTGAACGAGACTCCGCGCTCGATCCGCATTGAAACGAGGACGGCTCCGATCAATGACACCAGAGTGCTCGCCACGAAACCAGCAACCGCCGTATAGAAGCAAGTCAGCGCTCTCACAATCAACAGAGTTCGAGTCTCGCCTGCCTCCAACTGACGAATTCGCAGGCGCAACTCATCTTCCTGAAGATTTGCCCCTCTCTCGACCATGTCGGACAACTCATGCATTCGGTCGATCGCCCGCCCATAGCGATTCCCCGTCCCAAACAGAAGAACGCAAGACGCGTTGGTGAGTACCGCTGGGGCGGAGATGAACGTCAATATTGCGAACGGATTGGTCGGGAAATCCACCTTCAACGCTCCTCAAGAAACTAGCGCTCTTTATAAGCCGAGCGCTTCGATCACCAGCCGGGCCACGGCAGTGCCTGAATACTGTTGCTGCCCTGTGATGAGATTTCCGTCGCGAACCGCGTGGGCTTTGAAACGGCCAGACACAATGAAATTCGTTCCCGGAAGCTTCTTCGCCTCGTCCTCAATCCAGAATGGCTGAATGCGCTTGCCAACAAACTCATCGGCGAATCGCTCTTCGGAATTGGCGAAGCCGGTCCAGGTCTTGCCTTCCACCAGGAGCTTGCCATCCACTTTGGTCTTCAGCAGAATGCAAGTGGCATGGCAGAGGACTGCGGTGATTTTTCCCTGTTTGTAGCATTGCGCCGCTAATGTGTGGACTCGTTCGTCGTTGTAATACGTGTACATGGGTGCCTGGCCGCCAACGAACAGCACCGCGTCGTAGTCAGCGATTTTGAGTTGGCTGATCGGGGTGGATTCCTCAACGAGCTTGGCGTGCTCAGGAGAGCAGAGGAAGCCAAGCGATAGCAGATCACTGGCAGAGTATTTGCTCTCATCCCTGGGGTCGCTCCAGTTATCAGCTTGAAGCTTGCCTCCGTCGGGACTGTAAATATCAACTTTGTATCCGTGCTCGACAAACTCCCAGTAGGGGTGTGTCAATTCGCTCCACCAAAAACCAATCGGCCATCCCGTTTGCTTGGAGAGGGACGGATTGGAGGCCACGATGGCTAGACGTTTAGGTTTTTGCGGGTTCAAGATGTCAATCGTTCCACTCATGGCTAGTTTCCTCGGGGTGCTGTTTTTCGTCGTGTCGAGATAGACCTCGGGTTAGGCAAGGCGATTGCGATTGGCTGCAGCACCTCGACTACGTCGGTCAATCCGTAGTACCGCATTTCTTCGATCTCCCTCACGTAGTCTTTACTAAGCGAGGAAGGTTGTCTGCGCAATGTAACTTTTCGGCAGCGATTCCTCTGTCGCAGTCCTGCTTTTCTTGTCGCAGTCGTACTAAATTAACAAGCTCTTCGGTACGTCAATGAATCCAGGCACGGAGTTTCCAGAACGGATTGCCGTCGGAGAGCCGTGTGGCGCCGATCAGGAAAATCAATCCGAAGATCAGGACTCCAGGCACAACAACCCACCTTCCTTCGTACACATCCATGCACCCATCCAACAGTTGAATCAAACCAACGAGCACCATCAAGTTGCCGAGTGAACGTCTGGCGCCGACAACCAAAAGGGCAACAAGCATGAAAGCAAGAGCTAGATTCCGTGCGGCCATGTAGCCGGCATAGATTTGGACCGCTCGATTGATCTCGTCGTGAGGAGAGACCAGCATGGCGGGATGAACGAGAGCAATCACTGCGCCGACGAAACTGAGCAGCGCGCCAAGAATCACGATCAGGCGCACCCACAACGGCACCGGCCCGAGGTGGACTGCTTCAGTGTCGTCCATGGATTTGGTCATGATTCTTTCCGTTCCTGAGAGGAAATTTGCTTTGCTTCGTTTGTTTGGATCTTCGTCTACGACGTTTCCTTGACCGGCGGAGCGACTGTGGCCCACCGTTCGGCAATTTTGTCTCCCTCGAAGCGCCACAACACAAAACCATGAAACTGCATCTTCTGTCCCGACGTTGGGTCGGTCCACCGCCAGACGTTGCGGCACATTACTTTGTCGCTCTCGGCAATCATGTCTTCAATCTGCAGATGCAGGTCCGGCATGGACCTGTACATGGCGATCATCATTTGTTCGTCGCCATCGACGCCGGTAGGCTTTCCGCCCGGTCCGTCATGGTCGTAGAAATCCGGCGTCATGTTCTTGCGGATGACTGCAGCATTTCGCTGATTGACGAAATCCTCAAAGTGTTCTCTGACAAATTTCTTCATTTGATCCAAGGTCAGTTTGGTTGGCACGGTCTGCTCCCGAATTAGAATGATGCTTACCCGGCTTAAGAGCTGTGACATCGAACTTCTCGCACGAATCTCCAAACGAAAATTCGAGGGTGTCCCCGACTTTTGTCCCGCTGCCTCTCGTGTCGGAAGTCCACCACTGAGCAAGCTTCTTGGGCACGGTCAAAGTCTTATAGATCTCTTCCGGTGATGCCTTAACGCCGACTTGAAAATCGGTCTCGGAACTCATTGTTTTTATTTCTTTCTTTCGATTGCTTCTTTTACCTTTCCCACGTTCGGGCCTTCTCCGTTCCCCTCATATTTGGAGAGGTCTTCGTTGATTCCGACTAAGCGGAGCACTTGACCTCCTGGTGCCTGAAAGTAGAGGTGGGGGTCCGGTATATCAAGCTTCCTGACACCGAAATCGAGAATTTTCTGCCTCATTTCTTCGACGCTGTCGGATTTGATTTCCAGCCAGACCGATTTTCCAGTTCGCAAGAACTCGCTCTCATCCGCGTCATCCCCATACATAAACGCCATATGGAAGTTCTCTCCCATACGAAGGTCGTCCTTTTGATCAGTCTCTCTCGTGATCTTGCAGCCCAGGACATCGCAATAGAATCTACGAATTCTGTCCCGATCTTTTCGCGGAACTATAACCGCCGAATGGTTTCCAAAGATTACCTTTGCCATAATCACTCCTTATCTCACGCTCTCGTTTATAAGACGTTTGACTGGCGCCGGAACAGACAACTTTATTTGGGCACGTCTTGGGGGGACTGGCTCCCCGTGCGCAGACGGCTTACGCAGGAATCAGACGAAATTATCGACGGCCCCGTATCTTGCTCGCAATCCGGTCATGGGGTGCGCCCTCGGGCTCGGCGGTCTGCAATCGCATCAACTTAATCCACACCGCGACGCGCTGGCTTGCCTCGCAGGAATTCTCGACTTCGGTGTTGATCACCCTCCTAAGTAGTCGTCCAGCCAGCCCAAAACCTTCTCCCAATTTTCGGCATTGCCGTACGCGGCTTCCGATCTACCGATGAAACCTTCTTCTCGAAGGGTCACAAGCGTCCCATGCGCAGATGGCTCTAAGCGGTAAGTGAGTGTAGTCTCGCGCTCTCCAAGGAGCGGATTTGCGCCGAATCGCCTGGTCATCACGATCTTGTTGGGCACGTCGATCTCGCAAAACTCTCCCCATTCATTGAGCTGTTTTCCGTCATGCAACGCGACGGTCACGCTCCACCGGCCTTGGGCATGCAAGTCCGCTTTCCAATCCTTGAGGTGGTAGACGCCAGGGATCGTCCACCATTTTTCTACCTCGTTGGTGGTGAGCGCTCGGAACGCTTGGTCCGGGGTTCCGGATACTTCGGCAAAGGCCAGGAGCATGCCTGCGACACCATCGGCGACTGCCTTAGGCGCCTTTTTTGATTCAGTAGCGGACCTGAAATCGGATTTAGCTTTTGAATCGGTCGTCATAAGCGCTCCAAATATGCGTTGAGCCAGCCGAGCACTCTTTCCCAAATTTCCGCATTGCCGTAGGCCGCTTCTCGCCGGCCGATGAAGCCCTCGTCGCGCACGGTGACGAGCGTGCCGTGAGGGGAAGGCTCGAAGCGGTAAGTGATCGTCGTCTCGCGGGTTCCCTGGAACGGGTGGCTATCGAATTTGCGGGTCATGACCAGTTTTCTTGGGAAATCGATCTCGCAGAACTCCCCATCGGCGTGGACCTCGCCGCCGGCTTCCAGCTCGACGGCGACACTCCACGCGCCGCAGACGCGCAGGTCGGCCTTCCACTCCTTTTGATGGTAAACGCCCGGAAATTTCCACCATTTGAGGATTTCGTCAGTGGTGAGCGCTCGGAACGCCTGGTCCGGGGTTCCGGCTACTTCGGCAAAGGCGAGGATCATGCCCGCGACACCATCGACAGCTGCCTTAGGCGCCCTTTTCGATTGAGTAGCCCCCCTAAAATCTGATTTGGGTTTTGATTCGGTTGTCATATTCCTCTTTCTGACGCGATTGCCGAAACTGTCGGACATCTCCGAACTTCGTGAGGCTGATTGTTTGCCTTTGCCATGATCGCTCCTTGGTTTAGCGGTTCAATCGCGCTCAAGTTGAATTTCGATGCCTTCTTTGGAACTGCCAGAACTACGCTTTCTTTCGAGGGGCATCCGCAAATTTCTCAGAGAAGATATCTAAGAAGTAGTTCCCGGCTTTCTCATGCCCTCTTCCATCCCAGCTGCAACTTAACCAGAACCGGATTTGCTTACTACATCAATGTTTCGCCGCCTTCGGGTCTTGATACATCATGCGTTCCTTGGCCCAATCGATTGGGCCGTCTGTAAAGCGACGCTGCAAGCGCTGGACCAAGCCGCCCCAACCGACGACGAAGTGTGCGTAGGCGGCGTCCCACTGCGGCCCTTCTTTCCAGCCAAGATGGGAGACGGTGATATGCGTCTTGTCTGTGCCTTCTGGCCGCATCTGAACGACAACCCACGTCCCGCCATTCCGCACCTCGGGATATTCTGGCGGCGCGTTCCACTGGAATGAAATCATCTCTTCGGGGGCATAGCTCAAGACCTTGAGACCTTTCGTGCCGGACCTCTCATCTTTCGGATCGAATTGGATCTCATAGGGTCCTCCGATCGCGAGTTGAATGTTCGCCATCTCCGCAAAGAACTCTTCCGCGCCTTTGGATGTAGTCCAAACGCGCCATACTTCGGAGACAGGCGCGTTGATAGTGGCTTCGACACGCACGACACGAGGTTTGCTTGGCTCTGTCGAAGGAGTACTTGACACTTGTTGAGCAATAGAAGGATTTGCTGCGAGCGCTATTGCAAGGGATATGGTCGTCAATAGTATTCTCATCATTCTCCCCTTGAAACGGATAGATTCCCCTTTGGTGATATGACTCCCAAGAACATCGCAATAGAACGTGCGAATGCTGTCCCCGTCATTCAGCGGAACTATGACCGACAAATGATTTCCAAAAATTACCCTTGCCATGATCGTTCCTTGTTTAGCGGTTCAATCGCGCTCAAGTTGAATTTCGATGCCTTCTTTGGAACCGCCAGAACTACGCTTTCTTTCGAGGGGCATCCGCAAATTTCTCAGAGAAGATATCTAAGAAGTAGTTCCAACCTTTCTCATGCCCTCTTCCACCATCTGTATCGGGAAGATTTGAATGCACGAGAGTCATCAGGGTGTTTTCTCCCTTTTTCTGAAAAGTCACGGTAACGGTCGACTCTTCTCCCGACGTGCTGCGTGACATCCAGGTGTGCTGAATTCGGCCCGGTCGCTCTACCTCGGTGAATCGTCCGTAATGGGACGTCCCTTTGAAGAGCCAGTAAAAGAACCCGTCTACATGTGGATTTAAGAGCAGCTTCTCAGCCATATTCCATGGATTGCCCGGGATCTTTGGATCCAGCCACGCATCGAACACCTCAGCTTGAGAAGCTGGGATTGTTCGTTCAACCTTAACTTCAATGTTCTTCTTTGATTCATTCATCACTTCTTCTCCTTGTTCCTTTTGTCTTTGAAATGCTGTTCAAACTGATCGAGGCGTTCCTTCCAGAACTGCTCGTACTCATGCACCCATTCCGCTACTTCTCGAAGTGGTTCCCCTCGGAATGAGATAAACACTTCACGCCCCAGCTTCTTGCGCTCGATCAGTCCGGCTCTCTCTAGCAGCTTCAGGTGTTTGGTCACCGAATTCAGAGCGGTGTCGAATGGTTCTGCAATATCCGTAAACCGCGCCGGGCCGGCTGCAAGCTGCCCAATAATCGCTCGCCGAGTTGGGTGGGAAACGGCTGTAAACACATCGGTCAGTCGATCCATAAGAACATTACACCATAGGGTGTAATGTTGTGCAAGGTTTTTCCCTGGCATTGCAAGCTCTTCCTTAATTCTGCGTTGTGGCGTTCTCGGTATCCGCCACGGCCTTAGTCAGAGCAACACGGGCTATTGCCTTCAACGCCATACGCGTCGTGATACCGAATCCAAGAGTTCTCGCCACCATGCATGCTGTTCCCTTTGGTCTCCTGGCGGCCCAGCGGAGTCCGGTCGAGGAGGTGGTACATCGGGAGGAGCATGTCCAGCCCTCGGAAGTAGGTCGAGTAGCTGTGAAAAATCAGCTCGTTGTCGTCACGGAAGAACACGCTCAGGCCGGGCAGTTCCCCACGATAATCGAATATTTTGTAGTTGTAGACGGTGGAGCCCCTGTCGGGGTCCAAAGTGACGTGGTAATCGTAGTTGAAGTGATTCTTAAAAGACGAGACCCAGGGGAAGGCCCACTGCATTCGCGTCTTGAACGCTTCGATCTTGGCAATCGGGGCGCGTGAGATGGCCGCAAACGAAGTATCTCTGGCGGTAAGATGGACCAGGCCTCCGGCGATATTGTCCATCACGCAAGAGCAGTGCTTGCAGGCGGTCGTTCCAGCCGGATCGAACATCATGTGATACGCGATCAGCTGACGTCGTCCATCAAAAAGATCACGGAGGGGCACGGCGCCTTGCGGCCCGTCGAATATATACTCCTTCTCGACCTGAACCATCGGTAGCTTGCGCCGGGCCTCCGTCAGCCTGTCGCGTTCATGGTCGAACTCCTTTTCCTTGGCTAAGAGCGCTTTACGCGCTTCCAACCATTCATCTCTCGTCACAATGTTCGGAAGATTCATCTTTCTCTCCTTTTATTTGTTCGCCGCGCCAGATCGCGGCATACCTTGATTCCGTGATTCAATTAGCACCCACCCAGAACATCATTCGTATCGGAGCGCCTCCATTGGGCTCACAGAGGCTGCCTTGCGCGATGGGAAAAATGTGAACATCAGGTCGATGGTCATGGCAGCGGCGAAAGAGAAAGCTGCCGTACCGCGCTCAAAGACGAAGGGCAATCCGACCGCCCTGCTTAGGAGGCGAGAAGCCGGCCACGATAGCGCGAGGCCTAGAATACTCCCGCTTAGCGCGAGTGCAGCGGTCTCAACCGTTATCTGAAAGAAAATGTCGCCGCTGGTAGCACCCAGCGCCCGGCGGGTTCCGATCTCGTGCGTTCGCTCCTTGACGGCGATCCAAGTGATAGAGACGATTCCCAATCCAGAGACGGTGAGAGCACTGGCTGCGATCCAGCGCAGAAAGAAATTCAGCCGTGCAGCCGCGGCCATCTCGGTGTCGAGCAAGGTTTTCTGGTTCTGGATCTGAAAATCCTCCCCCTGGCCGGCACGGATGCGGTGCTGGCTGCGCAACATGGAACGCATTTGAACGGAGGCCGCGTTCATCGATGGCAATGCATTGACCTCGACCACGATGGCACTATAGTGCTCGACGTTCATCAAGCGCCGCATTGCGGTTGTAAGCGGCACGTACACCTCGTCATCTTCGTTGCTGACATCGAGTCCCTGGCCGCGTTCCGCCAAGACCCCAATCACCAGGAAGGGCACACGATTGATCATCAAACGCTGCCCCAGGGGTGACGAAGTTCCAAATAGATCGGCGGCAACCGTGTGGCCGACCACCGCGACCCTCGCAGCAGCTCGCTCCTGCGTTGCGTCGAACGCCACTCCGTTGAACATCGGCCAGTCTTTGATCGTGAAGTAGTCAGGTTCGCATCCTAAAACTGTAGCGGTCTTGGACAGGTCACCGGCCTTCGCCCGAAAGCTTCCCGTCACCACCGCGGACGATCGGGTGCGAGTGAGAAGCTCCTTCCGGATCGAAGAGTAATCACGCTCGACCAGCGTGGTCACCGCGCCTCCAGTGCGGGCGCGGCCAGCAATCGCGCGACTCTCCGCTGGCGTGATGATGAGGACGTTCGTTCCCATGCGGCGAATCTGGTCGAGTATTTGCTTTGAGCCGCCGGCACCATAGTTGACCGAGCAAACTACTCCACCCACGCCGAGAGCCGCGCTCACCATCAGCAGCGCCGAGCGCAGCCGGTATCGCCACAACAGGCGCAAAGCACGGACGCCGATTTGAAGGTTGCGCCGCGTCATCTCAAGAACGAAGCGCCTGAATTGGATCCACTCGCGACGCCCTCCATGCGGGATAAAGGCCAAACACGACGCCCACCGCCAGGGAAAGAACAATCGCCGCGGCAAAAGGTTGCCAGATAAGAATGGGCGGCAACTTCTGCAGCCGGGTAACTAGTTGCATGCCACCCCACCCAATGATGACACCCGCAATTCCGCCGGCCAGGGAAACGAAGACGGCCTCAAACAGAAATTGCAGGACGACGTCCGGCCGGGCCGCTCCCACGGAACGGCGCACTCCGATTTCCTTGCGACGCTCCGACACCGCGATCGACATGAGACCCATAATCACGATGCCGCCAATCAGCAGCGCCATGATTGAGACTCCCGTCAGAATCTTCGTCAGCGTGCTTCCCGCTCGGCTCACCTGCGCCATGGTCGCCGACGGATTAGTGATCGTGAAATCGTCGAGAGCGGGAGGCTGAATGCGGTGGCGCCGCCGCAAGAGCCCGGCGACCGCGGCGGTGGCTTCGCTGCTGCGCTCGGGGTTTTTCACCTGCGCGATCAGCATGGTCAGGAAATCGCGATTGAATAGCCTCCGCGAGGCCGTGTTAATCGGGATCAAGACCACATTATCGAGACTTGCGCCCGCCGGGCCGGCGCCGCGCGACTTCAGCAGGCCGATTACCTCGAAAGGCACATCGGCGATGCGGATGGTCTTGCCCAGCGGATCTTCTCCGCCAAACATCTGGTTGCGAACGTCAGGACCAATAACCGCGACGCGAGCGAGGGAAGCATTCTGGTCAGCGTCGAAGAAGGCGCCATCGGCAACCTCTTCCGAGCGCAATGTTAGCCAGTTCGGGCTGACGCCAAAAATAGCCGGAGCCGAGTTCCGGTCGCGATACTTCACGTCGATATCAAACGCATTCTGCACTTCTGCGATCGCCTTAATCTCGGGCAGTTCCGTGGCGATCGCTGTGGCGTCGTCGAAGCGTAGAGTTGGGGGCACGTTCACCAGCGTTGGCATGCCGCGTGTGCGGCCGCCGCCCGGCCGTATGATGATGGCGTCGAAGGTTCCGAGCATGTTCTTGAAGCGTTGCATGGTTTCGCGTTTCGTCGCTTCGCCGACCGACGAAAGCACCGCGAGCGAGGCGATCCCGACGACAATGCCGAGCATCATCAGGCTCGTCCGCAGACGATACCTGCGCAGACTACGCAGGGCTTGGAACAAAAGCTTCGCAGGCTTCACCGTACGCCCTCCACCATGTCAGCGACGCGGGTTTGATCGGAAATGACACCGCCGTCGCGTAGAAGAATTTCCCTCGACGCATAAGCGGCGACCGCATCGTCATGGGTCACGAGCAATACGGTACGACCCTCGTGGTTAAGATCGCTTAGCAGTCCCATCACTTCGCGCCCCGCATTCAGGTCGAGGTTGCCCGTTGGTTCGTCGGCCAGGATCAAAGCCGGACTGTTGATCAGCGCCCGAGCCACAGCCACCCGCTGCTGTTCGCCGCCCGAGAGCTCACTGGCAAAGTGGCTGGCGCGCCCCCCCAGTCCTACCCGATCCAAAGCGCCCAGGGCTCTTTTCCGGTCAACCGCGCCCTGGCCATACACCATCGGAACTTCGACATTTTCCAGCGCCGTAGTTCGCGGCAAGAGGTTGAAGGATTGGAAAATGAATCCGATCTTGGCATTTCGAAGGCGTGCCAGTTGTTTGTCGCTGTAGCGGGCGACATCCTCCCCATCAAGTCGGTAACTACCGGCCGTAGGCAAGTCCAGGCACCCAAGGATATTGAGCAGCGTCGATTTACCCGACCCGGAAGCTCCCCGTATAGCCGCAAATTCGCCAGGAGCGATCCTGAAGGAAACCGACTTCAGGGCTTGCACAATACCGTGTTCGCCCCGTGTATAAGTTTTCGAAATGTCTTCTACTTCGATCATTGAGCACACTCATGAAACAGGCGCGGCCTGCGGATTATTTGTGTTGTTAATCAGAAGAATCTCGTCGTCCGGCGAAATACCTTTCTTGATTTCGACCATCCCTCTCTCGGTACTTCCGACAATCACCGTCTTTTTCTCGGGACCGCCTTTACCGGGTCGATAGACAAACACTTGATCGCCGTCACGCTGAACGGCCGCGGCGGGAAGAAGGAGAGCTTCGTGTTGGGCGGTCTGAATGGAAACATTGGCGGTCATGTCGGGTTTAAGCAGTTTGGCCTCTTTATTGATGTTGATTGTCACCTCGTAGTTCACAACGCCGGACACGATGGTGGCCTTGGGAGCGATGCTGCCGACGGTACCAGGGAAATCACGCGCCGCAAACGAGTCCACGGTAAAGGTGACGGGGTTGCCACGGCGGACGTTGGCAATGTCGGTCTCGTCCACCATGGCCACAAGTTGCAAAGCGTTGTCGCCGATGATGGTAACGAAGGTGGGCGCGGTGAAGGAGGCTGCGACCGTCTCTCCCTCCTGCGTGGATACGGACGCGACAATGCCGCTGATGGGCGACCGTATTGCAACATAATTGAGATCTACCGTGACCAGATCGCGATCGCGGAGCGATTTTTGATGCTTGGCGCGGGCCTCATTGAGCGCGAACTGGAGATCCTGTGCTTGTTGAACGGGAATCAGGCCCGCAGCCGCGAGTTTCTGAGCGCGCTCGGAATTAACGCGTGCCCGGTCCATCGTCGCCAAGTCAAGTTCGGCCTGGGCGTTCGCGTCGGCGAGTCGCGCCTCGATTGGCGCATCGTCAATCTCAGCAATCACCTCGCCGGCACGCACTTGAGATCCGACCGTAACATTCAGCTTCTTGACTATCCCTGAGAGTTGCGAGCCCACGCGAACTTCGGAGCCCACACGGAGGCGAACCGTGCCGGTGGCGTTGACGGAGGTGCCGATCATTCGACGCTCGGCATGGACAGTCCGCGCCCCCGCCTCGGCGGCCCGTGAGTTCCTGGGCCGCTCAACATAGAAACCCGCCGCCAACCCGCCTGCTGCCAGGATCGCGAATCCGATGATGGTTAAGCGACGCATGGCTATTGGCTTTTAACTCGGCGGAGCCGCCCATCGGCGACTCATTGGTTGATGGGCCTCCGGCCAGATCGAAGCGCGTCTTGCGGTCCTCGTCCCTGCCCTGGAAAGTCGTATGCGCGGTCACATCCAGAGCTGACGCGGATTGTGCAACGGCATATGTCATTTTCATTTGCGCCATCATGCCGACGTTCTTACTCTTATCCGTGTTGAACTGCCACGACCCCGAGAAGTCGCTGTGTTTGGCGGCAAAGGCCGCAACAGCCGACAGACAAAGCACCGCAATAAGCATCTTTATTTTCATGGTTTCTCCTTTTCTTAAAGCTAGTAGTGTGGAACAAATCAAAATCACCGCAAAGCTTCATTTCCGGTGTTCAATCGCCTTCGCGCGGATTTCCAGGAATGTCGCTATTCGCCACGCGTCCGCTTCTGACAGGTCGGGAAAAGCTGGCATGGCAGTCCAGCGAACTCCATGTCGAATGAGATACGCATTCATCCATACCGGACGGCGAGTCGGTTCGATGGTCAATTGCGGGGGGCGAGGTGAAAACGATTTCGCCAGCGGTGCCACGCGTCCGTCCAGTCCGCCGTGGCAGAACGAACACTGTGCGCGATAAAGTTGACTTCCGACAATGACATCTTCGCCCGGGGACTTCAGCGGCGAGATGCGTGCCGGAGCCTTAAGACGTACTTTCACGTCAAGGAGACTCGATGCGAGACGTCTTTCTACCCACGACGGCTCCGCTTCCGACGACACATCGACCGTCGTCAGCAAAGCGACAATCACGACCACTGTCATTGCGATAATGAATCGACCGAGAGTGAGCCTCATCCGGTTTCCAGAAATCACTGTCATGTCTCTACCTTCGCCAGTCTGACGGACGAATCGCGGGAACGGTTACTGGTTTGTGGCCGTCTGCGGTGCGAAGGGGCGAACTGCTGAATGGATTCGGCGAAGTTTTGAGACCTACGCCGACCCTGGCACACCGATTGATTACCAGACTATGTGGCGAAGTGCCAATCCGAGTGGTGAAACGCGGTCTGACATTCCCCGGTATCCATATACTGGAGATGCGTTTCATGAAACATGAAGAGGAGTAATGAACGATAAAGCAGCGTCCCAGCCGAGTGCCGATTACGACGCTATTGCTTTGTCTATTGGATCTGAAGACGAAACTGGCGGTCTTCATAAAAGCAGCAAACGTATGCGGCGATGGCTGGTTATTGCCCTAAGCTGCACCATCGCGGCCGTTTTGTTTGCCAGCGTGATGTACGTGATGCTGGATATGATGGAGCACGTCCGGCCTAACCCACTCCTGCTATTCCTGTGGTGGGCCGCGAGATTTTATCTTTGGGCTGCTCTAGCCCCCGCCGTTGCGTATGCGCTTAAGCGAATTCCGCTGCAGCCCATTGCGGCCTCTCGCCTCTTCCTGCATGTCCTCGCATCGCTCATATTTTCGCTCGTCCACATGGTTTTGCATCTGTCTTTGGCAACAGTCTTCATGGGTCGTCCAACTCTTTCTGGCGGTTCCTCATCTCTCTCAGTCCAGGTGATTCATAGTTTCCCGCTCGGAGTGCTTGCATATTGGGTCATTCTTGGCATGATGATGGCTACGAGCCACTACGAACGCTCCAGGCTGGAACAAGTACGCACTTCCAAACTGCAGGCGCAGCTGGCTGAGGCGCGTCTACGGGCTTTGCAAATGCAACTTCAGCCCCACTTTGTATTCAACGCGCTCCATTCCCTAAGCGACCTTGTGACCGACGAGCCCAAGACCGCCGTTCGCTTGATAGCACGGCTCGGCGATTTTCTACGCCTCACGTTGCAGAATTCCACATCCCCATGGGTACCACTGAAACGCGAACTCGATTTCCTCGAAGCCTACCTGGAAATTGAGCGAGTACGTTTTGGCGATCGGTTGAAGGTGGTTTTTCAAATCGATCCGCAATCGCTGGATGCGGAAGTCCCGAGCTTGATCCTGCAGCCGCTAGTCGAAAATGCGATTCGGCACGGAATCGCGTCGCACATTGGCCCAGGTCTCGTTCAACTCGCAAGCAGACGTCGCGGTGAAACGCTTCTCCTCGAAATTCGCGACAATGGACCCGGAATGCCGAGTAATCCTCCTGAAGGACTCGGGCTGCGAAACACTCACGAACGCCTGCGACAGTCATATGGATCGAGCTATTCCCTGGAAGTACGCAATCAAGGTGAGAGGGGAGTTGTCGTGAGCTGCGAGCTGCCATATCGTCAATTTCACTATGAAGAAATATGATCAGACGCGTAGCGACCGGCTCTGGAAAGCGGTGATCGTTGACGACGAGCCCCGCTCGCGCGCGATCGCTCGGCGCATGTTGGCCTCGTATCCGGCTTTCACGGTCGTTGCCGAGTGTGCGAATGGATACGCCGCCCTTGCGGCCGTTTCCGAGTTTGAGCCTCATTTGATGCTGCTTGATATTCAAATGCCGGAAATGGATGGCTTTGAGGTAGTGAAAAAGATCAAGCCCGAACAACTGCCGGTAGTGGCCTTCCTCACGGCTTTCGACCAGTATGCCGTTCGCGCCTTTGAGGTACATGCCCTCGATTACCTTCTCAAGCCGTTCGACGAGGAACGGTTTGCTTCGATGATGCAGCGGGTGGAAGAACGCGTGACCGCAGCCGATGGCCCCCTGTACTCGCGGAGGGTCTTCACCATGTTGGAGGCGCTAACCGCGGCAAGTTCCTATGCCGAGCGTTTTGTCGTGAGGCTGCACGGGAAGATACTTGTCATTCCCGTCGCCGAAGTCGACTGGATCAAAGCGGAAGACAATTACATTCGTATTCACACTGGGTCCTCCTCTTACCTGGACCGGGAGACTCTCTCGTCACTGTGCGATCGGCTTGATCCCAGGAAATTTGTTCGGGTGCATCGTTCAGTGCTCATTAACGTGGACCGGATCAAGGAAGTGACCGTCATCAACGGCGAGTATGAATTGGTTCTGCAGAGCGGCATACGAATTGCGCTCAGCCGCACCTATCGCGACGAATTCTTTTCTCGGCTGGGAGACCCCAGACCGGCGTCGCCGGATTTCAAGAAGAGGTGATTCGGTCAAATTCATGGCTCGGAGATACAACTGTGGGTCTATCGCCACGGCGTTTTAACGAGAGTGGCGGCTGCAGCAAATGTGAATAAGACTTTGGGACTCATGGCCCTCCTCAATCGTTCCTAATTCCTACTCCGTCTCGCGGGGTTCACACACGTCAACACGCTGACTGAGAAATCGGCGCTCCATCGGATTACGTGCTAGAACAAGCGCAGCGCGAAAGTGTTCGCGTGCAACCTCGTACCTTTCGAGGCGGAGCTCAAGTTCGCCCAGCGCGGCGAAGTAGAAAGGGTAGGTCACGAGGCGATCACGGTAGGCAATCCTGTCGATTTCTTCGAGTCCGCGCTTGGGGCCCTCGTGCAGCGAGATCGCGATAGCGCGGTTGAGACCGACAACCGGGGAAGGACGTAATGTCATCAGCCTGTCGTAAAGTGAAACAATAGCCTTCCAGTCTGTGTCCTCTGCGCGAAGAGCGCGCGCATGAGTGGATGCGATCGCGGCTTCGACGTGATACTCAGTGAGTTCGTCGCCGGTCGCGGAAAGATCAAGGAACCTGAACCCTTCTGCGATGAGTTGTCGATCCCATTGCAATCGATCCTGGTCGAACAGCCCATGCAAGTTGCCCGATGCGTCAACTCTGCCTGGCAAGCGCGCCGCATGAAGACTCATGAGAGCGGCCAGAGCATGGGTAGCGGGCGTTGCCCCGTGTGGATGTTCAAGGAGCATCGCGGTGAGTCGCATGGCTTCGCGGCAAAGCTCAACACGGACTGCCGTCTCCGGAGAGGCACCGTGATAGCCCTCGTTGAATAGCAAATAGAGCGCGCGGTGGACAGCGGGCAGACGCCTGGAAAACTCATCAGCTGCGGTGACGGCGAACAGCCTCTTCGACGCCGCGAGCACCTTCTTTGAGCGAGTTATACGCTTTTCGATAGTGGAGTGTGGACTGACAAACGCGCCTGCGATTTCGCTCACGCTGAAGCCGCACAGGATGTGAAGCATGAGGGCAACTTGAGACTCCTCGGGAAGCTTTGGATGGCAACACGAGAACATCATGCGCAGTTGATCGTCCTTGATCGCGTTTGTCTCGAAGAGTTCTTCGACTACCGGCACAAGCGTCCATTCACTATCGAGAAGTCGCCCCAACTCCGGCGCGAGAGTAAGGGCCGTGCGTTGACGCCGCAAAACATCAAGCGCCCGATTCTTCGCCGTAGCCATTAACCATGCCGAAGGATTTTCAGGCACGCCGCGAAATTTCCACACCTCCAGCGCGCGGCAGAAGGCATCCTGAACGACGTCTTCCGCCAACGCGAGGTTATGGACACCGAAGATCCGCGTCAGAGCGGAGACCATCCGTCCCGCCTCGCGCCGAAAAAGATGATCGCTGAACTCAAAATTCATTCAAATGTTCAGCTTTTGGATGGGTCTCACTTCAACAGAGCCCCCGGCCTCAAGGATTGGACAACCTTTCGAGAGCTCCACGGCCTGATCGAGATCTTTCGCGTTGACCACGATGTAACCACCAACGATATCCTTAGCCTCAGCGTACGGCCCATCGTTGACGATCTTCTGTTTGCCCTTGACGACCTTGCCGGTGTGCTCCAACGGATTTCCTGGGTCCTTGATGTGGCCTTTCGCGCCGAGATCCTTGAACCACGCGACCCATTTCTCCGTCGTCTTCTGCATTTGCTCGGGTGACGCGGATGTCTCTCTGCCACGAAACAGATATGTAAATTCACTCATTTTGTTTTCTCCTTAATGGTTTGCGCGGCTATAACCTTACAACGTTTGGAAAGAACAGCAACGGACAAGTATTTTCTGGCCCGCCGCACACCATCGCGCCATCCTTACGGACGCGTGACCATCGGCCCGCATCAGTCTAAAGCAGCTCCAGCAGTCGCGTTCACCACGGTCGCGGTCAGCATACGAGCGCGGGCAGACGCGATCAGCACCGCTGCATTGGCCGTGTCTTGCACAGTCGCAGCGACCTTCAGGAAATTGGCAAGTCTGTTGTTTTCCTCCGCCTGTTCCTTCGTTATGTTGAATTTCTTGACCACGACGCTCATGGTGTCCTGAATAGACCGGCTGTCGATGTTGGCAACAGTTCGAAGGCATACTACTCGGACGCCAAATGGACTCACCTCGAATGCCAGATTTGCGGTGAGATTTTCCATGGCACTAAATGCCGCGCCAATAGCGGTCGCGCCTGGCACATGTGGCCGGGCAGGGCTGCCCGTTACGAAAATGATCACGCCGGATTTTTGCCGAGTCATATGGCGCGCCGCCGCGCGGGCGGTGATAAAACGGGACTTTACCATCGTCTGCAGCGGCACCATGAACTCTTCAATGGGCAACTCCACGGCCATCTTGCCGTTTCCGTATTCTTTGGCGAGGGGACCACTGGCATCAAGGACGATGTCAATCTTACCGACTTTTGTCACGATGTCGTCGATGTACTTGTTGACGGCGCTGTCATCCGTGGTATCTATCACAGCGGCGTGTGCCTTGCCGCCCGCTTCGGTGATTTTCTTGGCCACAGGTTCTAGATTGGAGCGGGTCCGTCCGGCCAGAAAAACCTCTGCGCCCTCCGCCGCGAATTCTTTCGCGACCGCGGAGCCAATCGAACCTCCCGCGCCGAACACGACCGCGCGCTTTCCCTTCAGGATTGCAGAGCCACTCTTGAAGGGCCCTCCTGCGATGTTTGATTCTGGTTTCATTGTGTTTTTCTCCCGTTGTTGTTTGTGCTTCGTATCTATAACGTGTGAGGGAACCGCCGCCGGACATGTTTCTTTGCCGTCGTTGGAATTTCAGCTCCGGTCCCCATCACGGGTTAGCGTTGCCGCCTTTTAGCGCGCGCGCCAGTATTTCGCGAACGGCTGGAAGTAAAACACCGGCCAATTGGCCGACAGATGCTCGTGCCCGGTCGAGTACATCGGCGAGTTACCTACTGGGTAGACGTCATGGTCAAGGACGAGCCTGCTGCCCTTGCCTTCAGGGATCAAGGTGGAGAGAAAGACGTGGCAAAAGGGGCTATCCTTCCACAGGCCACTCCATGGCAGAAGGCGCATTGCTGTTGGTAGAGTTCGCTCCCATGCTCCAGATCCTCGTCGGCTTGAGTAAGCGGAGAAAGTTTCTTGGGGCGAATAGAGCGGATTTTCGCGTCCAGCAAAACGGAAGCGAACCATCTCTCCGCCGATGACGCGCATCGCTTGACACATCAACGGTCATTAACCCGGCAACGATCAGCAACACTGTCGCAGCTGCAATCACCCGAAAAGGAGCGACCCTCGAATGTTGTTCCCGAGTCATCGTTGTATCGCTGCCTGTGCAGTCTGACGGCTAATCGAGGGAACTGTTGACTGTTTGTGGCCGACTGCGGTGGGAGGGGGTGAGTTGCTGACGCGCTTCGGTGAAGTCGCCGCCTTGTGCAGCAGGGTGGTCCCAAACGCGAGCAGGCCGAACTGCTACGGCCGATCTGTACCGCGCCGGGGCGTGGGTTGGAAGAGCCGGTCCGCAGTCAAAGTGCGATCGGCGGAAAGAAGATGCTGTTCCACACTACGAAAGCGCTCAAAGGCGAACTCTGCCAAAATCTCGTTCCACAGTCATCGTAATGCATAATTTCACCGAACGGTGAAACCAGACTTTGCCCAGAACTGCGCAGTCCGGGATCGCGGTCGGCGCACTCGGAACCCGCTCCCCTAAGGGGTGCCGATAAGATCTTTTGCGAGCATAGGGCGACAGGTGCTTGTCGCTTGTCGTTCCGCGACGTCACCAGCAAGCGGCAGGCAATTTCCGGACGGTGACGCCGCGAGCGGAAAGTTCTCCAAGCAATTGCGCCACTCCCGGAGAAACTTCACGCTCACCCGGGACGATTACCGCCCATTCCAGGTTCTCTCGAAACTCTTTGGACTTAATCTCCCACTGGCCGAAAGACGACGATTTTGCCTCGCCAATTTGGATGATTGACCAGTGCCGCACCAACACCAATGCGGTAGCATCGTCAGGCGATGGCCCGGACAAAATGAAGTGGTTGTTTCCATGCACCAGGATTCCGACCATTGAATTTCAAGCCTCCAAACGCGGATCGGGAACCGGGTAGCCAATTGCGAAATGGTAGACGACTTGTCCTAGCTCAGGGGCCAATCCCAGATATCGGTTCACTTCCTCATCAAAAAACGCTCCGATACCGGTTGCTCGAAGGCCGAGCGCCTCGGAAGCAAGATACATTCGTTGACCAATTGCACCCGCCTCGAAATGCACGTAGCGATATCCACGATCGCCGTAACCGCGGACAGCATTCTCAAAATCGCCGATCATCGAGAATGCCAGGCAAGCATTACCCGCCAGATCTTGCCCCAAACTGAGAGCTGCCGCTACCAGACGTTGGTCCCCTTCCTTGATTTTCTCCAGTTCGGCATGCTCCGGCCAATAGCGGTAAACACCAGGCGCCAAGCCTTCGACACGGTGGACGTAAAGATACAGGTGGACGAAACGAGCTGTAGCGAAATCGGCGAAGAGAGGCTCTTTTGTGGTGGAGAGGAGAGTTGAAAGTTGCGAGAGGGAGATGGACTCGCCCCCGCCCCTGAAGTCAAGAGCGGAACGCCGGGTACGAACGACGTCGCAGAAGTTGCGGCCTGTGGAGACATGACGCGGCAGGCTAATTTCGCCGCGACCGGATGCCTTCGGCTGGCCAGGAGCGGGGATGGTCGCTTCCTTGCAGAGCTTCGTAGCAGCGCGGATTCCTTCAATCAATGGATAAGGCACTTGCTCTTCCGACAGCGGGTTGGGGGTGACCACCCAACAAAATCGTCCCGACTGGATCCACCACCCTCACGGGAATGGATGGACCTTGAAGTTCGACGATCAACATGGGCCACTCATCCTGACTGAGGAGACACCCTTCCGCCATTCTGTCATCCGAGAAACGGCCAAGCGCAAAGCTTTCGCACCCGATGGATCGAGCAGCTAGGGTGAGAGCCTGCCAGGCATGTCCGATGTCGTGCAAGCAATACCGATAGGCCCGGTTCTGGTATTTCCACGCTTCGCGCCAGGCGATGCTGGTCAGAACGAAAACAAGCGGGGCCGAGCTGTCGACAAGTTTCCCGGCAAATTCTCCCATGGCCCGTTGTTCTGCCATGTGGGAAGAGGGACGGTAATGATAGAGGCCGTCGGACCAATCGGCGAGGCCCTGGGTATAGAAGTGAAATTCGGTCGGGTGCAGATTGCCGGAAGAAGGATTCACGCGCAGTCCGTATGTGGATCCGGTTGACGGTACTCGTTTGGACGCGCTAATCGAGGCTGAATAGAACATCAATTGCGAAAGGAATTCCGCACCACTCCGGGCGGATGTATTCCCCGTTTTCCCCTCGAGTACTTCGAGAGCTGAAATGTGCGGAGCCGGCGGGTCGGCCGGTAAATCGAGGATGGGTACTCCCTCATAATGCCGAAACGGATTGGGCATGTTGGCCCAATCGAGATAGTGCTGAATTCGCCGCACCGATTCGACACTGTGCTTCGTCAACTCATGGTATTCGCGCCAGGTCATGTTGGGTGAATCCTGAGGTGACCGTACGTGCAAAACAGACATTCGGATATTGACTGAGATCAATTGTCAGCTAGAAGAGCGTATCAAACGAAAGGCTTCGCCTCGGGATCACAGCCGCGATGCCGACTTCCCGTTAATAATCCGGCCAACTTCCTCGCTGCCCTTCGCCAAGAACACGAAGGACGGGGCACCCCGCTGTGTTGGCGATGCCAGCGAGATCAAAAGCCTGGGGCCACCCCGCGATGGAATCCGCAACTGGCCGCGCTGCATGCCCGAGAGTTGGAACGCGGACATCGCAACCGTGCGACGCTGGCGGTGGCGCGCAAACTTGTCGCCTATCTGCTGGCCGTCGACAAAAGCCGTCAAAAAGCTGCCTGAGAATTGGCCGCTACGCAGGATCGCACGCCGTTCGCCAACTTAACCGCCACACACCCGCTTCGAGACCCCAATCTTTTAAGCGTTAGGAGACCTCCGTCTCCTCTTGACTTTTACTTATCATGGATGTCCCCGGTTTTCCTCCGGATGTTGGCAGCGACCGAGACGAGTCAAAACTCGAACGCAATCCGCGTTGCCATGTCGAGGGCGCCGGACTCCCCGTCTCTCCCTCTCGGGAAAGCCCGCTCGAACGAACGCGGGAGGGTGCGGTACCCTAAAATACAATCGCCGAATGCCGGACATACTGAAAGATATCGCGGAACGAACAAAACGCTCCATGAGCCACGAGGCAGGCCACGCTCTGACCGCTTACGACTACGGTTTCGGCGCTGATGGGTTTTTGGTCGAGGTAGTTAACGACCCAACGGGCGCAACCTATCTCGGACGTATTGGTCTTCGATTTGTCTCGGATGAAGAAATCAAAAAGATGGGCGAGGCCAAAAAGCGTTGCTATGGCATTGTCTGTGCCGCAGGGGCGGCCGGGGAATTTGTGGCGCTTGGCAACATTGCGCAACAGAACTTAAATGACGAATCGAAAGATCGGCAGCTTCTGGCACGATTTACGACTGCTCCGATCGAAGAATTTATTGAGGACGCCAAGATCATTGTCGGGGGGAGGCGGGAAGTTCACCGTAAAGTTGCCGAGTGTCTGGAAGCCAAGTTCTGGGAGTGGATCAAGGCGCACCCTGAGACGCCCGATGGTCTCTACACCGTAATGGACAAGCAAGCTATGGGCCTGATGTTCGCCCAAATTCAGGACGCAGCGAATCGGCTGATGGATGAGAAGTACGGCAAGGGAGACATCCGCCAAGCGTGGATAACCACATGGGCACATGAGGCGGGACATGCAGTGGTTGCCGAGCATTTCGGACTGCCACTGCAGAGGGTTGTCCTCCGTGTGGCTCCAGATGGTTACACCACCATGATGTGTATTTATGATTGGGAGAAGCACATACCGTCCAAAGAGGACACGGTTGCCTCAAACGCCTTCAAGATCAGTGCAGCTGCAGCTGCGGGCACGGCAGCGGAAATCCTCCTTACTGGGAAATCCAATCCGGCCAGCTTTGACCCGCAAAATCCCGATAACGTTCAAATCCTCACGCTCGCCCAGAAGCTTGGTGCGCCAGAAGGAACAAACATCGAAACGTTCATCCCTTGTGCCAAGGAAACCCTGGAGTTCCATAGAGAAGTGTTCGACAAAACGTCTGGATTTTTCCTCCAACGAGCGGACGCTCTTCTCGCAGAGTCGGCAAGACCTGAGAACTACGGGAAGGATCTAATCGTAGCCTCCCGCAAAGAATTGGACGACCTTCTTGAACGAGTCAAGGAAGGGGAGATCCCAAGGACGTTTTCCTTCAAGGGGACCATTTGGAGGTGCTCGCGCTCTACCGGGTGGATGGCTTTTTGCGAATCAGGGATGAAGGGTAAAGTTACAGGATCAAGCTGGAAAGAGCTGGTGGCCTGCATCAAGTCCACTGTGCTCCGCAAACCCAACGACGCGAAATAACTGGTCTTTTCTGAATACCACAGCTTTGTCGATTCAGGAAAAACTGTGGACTGGGACGGGTGCGTGCCCTCGTTTCTTCGCGCGACGGGTCCGAAAGAGAAACCGGTGGGCGTCCCATCTGTCCCTTACATTCCTTGGTCATTCAGTGCGACGCCAACGTACCCCGGAGATTTCGCCCTGTTCGAAGAACTCTGGCGCCCTCCGTTTGCTGGGATGTTGCATGGCTACCGTTATCCAAGCATCTTTCAGGCCGGAAAAGCACCACCGGTGTGAGTAATCAGCGATTCTTCGATTGCAGTTCGCAACGCCAGCATCCGTGATCGTGCGGAATGAGGTCGGAGGAAGGGTCTTCCCATTTCCTTCTGCCGTTTCCCTCATGCAAACCTTGAGATATTCGAGGTCATGATCCAAAACGAGCAAGGCTCTGGAACTGAGCGGGCAACATACAGAGCAGTCTGGGCGTAACAGCGCATCGTCCCCTCCTGGCTCCCTGAAGGTGCGGAAGACTGGACAGTCGGAGGTAATGAATGCAGCATTGGGTCGGGCAAGGAGAATAGTCCACCGCATCGTCGCGTAGAACGTCGTCATATCGTTGGCAAGATCGACCATGCTGCCTAAATCAAAGCTTTTCGGGTTATCGGCGATCTCCTTTTCGTAGGCTTCAATCTTCTCACGCGTTACCGAGAACGATTCTGCTCGCTTGACCTCCACTCCCTCTGCGAGTGCAATATTCTGAACCACCGCGCTAGTGCCGCCCTTCTCTCGCAAGCGCTGCAGCATGTGATTGACGGATTGGGAAGCGTGCTGACGGTTCACTTCACGTGTATGAGGTACCCTCATCTCTTGGAAGGCGATGTACTTTGCTAATTGAATCCTGTTTTCGATGTCGGGGGCTTCCCTTGTCTCTAACAACTTCCGGAGAGCAGCCAAACCAGGAGCTTCGACGAACTTGTCAAGAAAGCTTTCGAGATTCGTATCCGCGGAAGCGTTAGGACACCTGTAGAAATCCCGTTGGCAAGCAAGTTTGTCAGGTATCGCAGAAAACGGTTCCGCTCGTTTACGGCCATAACACCAGAGCTTGTCGCTGGATGGCGCAAGAAACCCATCAAGATAGCGAGCCTGAACGTAATGATCTCTGCGAGTGGTCGGCATAATCTTCCGTCAGTCTATTAGCGCCTACGTTTGAGAGACAACCGGTTTAGTGCCGAGAAACGGGCATCGAACAAGGTATTGTCTGGAGCGCACTCGGCCCTAGAATCTGTTGGCCGACAATCCGCCCAGTGGCGACCGACTCCAGGGCTGTGAGTGCTATTACGCCAGCCATCTCACAGCACGACCATAGGGTCAGGATGAGTGCGATACCAGTGTCAGAGTAAATCGCCGCTTGGGATAGGCACATAGGCGGGTCCGAGGTCTCGGATTTCGGTGCCCGTTCCGCGAATTCCTCGTTTCACGAAGGCTTCCTGCTTCATCGCTTTTGGCAACTCGGCGCTCAGGTCCAAATCAATTGGAAAGGCGCCGGGCGCGATGCGAACCACTTTCATGTGACCTGAGGCGACCATCACAACCACCCATACTTCGAGGAACGGCGAGCGAATCTTCTTCATCTCTTCAATCGCGCGATCGAAGTCGAGGACCCCTTTGCCATGTCGCGCGTTGACCAAAAGCAGATAGTGATCGGGGTAGGCCCGCTTGCACTTCTTCTTGATGACTTTCATGATTTCATCGACATTCTCTTCCCAATCGACGACCTCGATGCTGCGCGTCTGGATGACATTGTTACCCGAACTCTGGTCGATCCGCCGGAGCCTCGTATCCGGAGTGCTGTCCGCAGTCTCGATTTCAACCCACCATTTGTCGCCGTTCAATTGCGCTAGCGCCAGGGCAAAAACGCCGGTCGTCCAAGCCTCCCGCTCTCTCTTGAATCTGCCATCCGTGCGTGCCCGTAGAATGCCGTACGTTTCGCTAATCGTCTGCATTCGCTTGATTGCGATGTAAGGGCTCATCCAGAATTCGGAATAATCTGAAGCGGAGATCATCTCGTCCATACAGAATCGACAGCGCGGGTGCCGATCCAGGACGATTTCCTCTTCGCGGCCGCAACTAGGACAGCAGAACTTCATGTTCTCTATTCTAGACTTGGCGAGAGGGCTGTGCGGCGCATCAAGTCGGCGTGTGACGCAGTTCGCGGTTAACTGTCAAGTGTCGTGGCCAGTTCGGCTATTGTCAGTATCCTCGGTTTGGGTTTCATGCTCCCTGAGTAGACCGTGGCAGTGACTTTTTTCTCCAATTGCTCAGGATACTGCCTCTTTGTCTGATCCCTCACCGCATAATTAAAAGTAATGAGAGGCTGGGTCTTTGTGCCAGGGTAAAGATGTTCCGCTCGGACGATCTCGTCCTGGTGCGTGATTTCAAATCGGGCAAAACCGGGATTAGCAGAACGGCTGAGAAGCCGGTGCCCGCCCCCATCTAGAAATTCCGCCGGAATCTCCACCTCTAGTTTGAAGTCTGATGCGACTTGTTCACCATCATTCTCGACACTCGCCGACAGCTCGAAGACATCATCACTCCCTCCATTGGGAAGGGGGTGCCTACGCACAAGCCTATGTTCGATTACACCCCTTAGTGACAATGGCTCCTTGATCCGAGGTGGAGCCTGTAGAAATGGTTTCAATTTTCGAATGAAGTCTTCCGTGAGAGACTTGCGCACAGCCGCGATCTCCTTACGGTCTGCCTCGGGTGCGAGGTCGAAAACCACGGCCCCGCCCTTATGCCGGAGATCAAAGGGGAGATCCTCATGCGTTCCAGAGTGCTTGTTGAAAACCAGTACGACTCGCGCGTCTGTGCAGGCACGTAGCGCATAACCCAGTTCGATTGCGACATTGGAATTGATAAGACACTTGTCCTCGGCGGTTTTTCCGACGATGGTCACGTCCGCGACAACCACTTCGGATTTGTCAATCTTGCCGAAGATCGTTGGTACCAAGTCCGGGCTGCCCGTAGTCCCCTGCGTGTCCTGATCCAGATGAAGATCGTCACGAATCGGCTCATCGATGTCCTCGGCTTGCTTCAAACTATTGATAGCCACTTTCAGAGCATCTCGCACCAGATACTTGCCGATTTGCTCGGGAGTGTCCGATTGCCATGACCAAAAGATTTTCATTTCACTTCTGCCCCCTTGTCTTCTACCGCCGCCGTCGCGGGCGTGTCCTGCGCAACGACCGACACTTCGAGTTGCGGAACTCCTTTCAATTCCAGAGGCAGCTCCCCGAGAAAAGTATGGGGGACCGTAACGGCAAACTTGAAACTCCGTGGAAACTTCTCCTTGTAATCACCCGGCGAGAAGGATAGCCAGACATTTGCCGCAAACTCGAAATACTTCTGTAGCTGGTCGTTGATGTCGAGTTCTTCCTTTGCTTCATGCCCAGCAATGGTCGGCAGAAAGTGATGAACAAACTCGGGGCCATTGCCCTTATCCTCCCACTTGCAACCGATCACCGCGGGAAGTTCATGCGACTTGTTGCGGTAGGAGTTGATCTCTTTATGAATCGCCGACGCCTCAATCTTCTCTAGGCTCTTTCCCCAACTCCAGAAGTATTTGAGGTCGGCGTGTTCCTTTTGGCCCCGATTGACGGCAATGCGCAATGCCTCGAACACATGATCCACCTGCCAGAAGAATGCGGCAAGATGAGCGCGACAAACAATCAGATCAGTTTGCGACGCGTCCCGAAATGCCTGTTCCTCTTTCCGTATCTGGTCCACGTGCGTTTGCAGGGACGCGGTCTGTAAATACACCCTTATATAGGCCAGGTGATACGCGGCGTAGTTGATCGCAAACCAGATTTCACACAACGCGCCTACGAAATCGGGGTCGGGGACATCCGGCATGTCGTTCTCGTTTTTTCCTCTGACTGTCATGACTCGGAATTTTAGTGCCTGGGGGCAGTTTGATCTAGCGGGACGACAGTGCTTCGAACATTCCAGCGGTGACAGACGCAATGAGGGCCTCGGACTGCGGATCGCGGTCTTACGGGAAAACAGGAAGTTGGCCGCTAAGGAGAGCGGATCGGTACTGGAAAACGCGCCAGTGTCCAGGCACCCAGGCATCATGGCTCGTTCAGGATTCCTGAATACTGGCCGACTTATCAGTTCTAGCCACTTGAAAAATCGGGTACCGCTCTATAAAGGACAGACCGCCTCGCGGCGGTCTGTCGAGAATAGATGAGGTTCGCGACCTTCACTACGCTGCCTTGTTCTTTTGAACCGCCGCCGCGGCTCTTCGGATCACTTCGATGACTACATCCGGCTTAGACAGCATGGGAACGTGGCTGCTTTCCACTTCTATCACAGTCGCTCCCATACGCTTCGAGACCCACCGCTGGAGATCTGGATGCACGGTGTGGTCTTGCGTGGTCAAAATGTACCAACTCGGCTTTGACTTCCACGGTGTGCTCTTGATCTTTTGTTGCTGGAACAGATCGGCCACAGGGGCATAGTGGGTGGCCCAAACAAGCCTCTGTTCTTCCTCCGAAAGGTCTCCCGCGAAAAATTCAGTACCGTTCGGAAGCATCCAGGCGCGCCCGTCCGCGACTTCGACGCGAGAGAAGATATCCGAAGGATACTTGTCAAGTTGCTGCTGTACGGTCTCGCCGACATCCGGGGCAACCGCTCCGATGTAGACAAGGCCGGCCACGCGATCATCGACGCCCGCGGCCGTAATGGTGGCGCCTCCGTAGGAATGGCCCACGAGGATGACGGGACTGCCGACGCGGTTGAGCGTGCGCTTCACGGTAGCCACGTCCTCTTCGAACGAGTCTAGGCCATATTGAACTGCGATCACCTCATGCCCGTCCGCCTGCAATGCGGGGATCACCTTGCTGAAGCATGAGCCATCGGCCCAAATGCCGTGGCAGAACACGATGGTTGGTTTGCGTTGCAAAGACATAGAAGATCTCCTGAGTTTAGTTGGGACAACAAATTGGTGTTTGCCTCACTTCGTATACGATGTGCTCAATTCGTGCTGGTTGACAAATACTTTGTGTGCTAGAGATATGCCTTGAAAGCATGGATGATTGCGATGGAACTTCGTCATTTGCGTTATTTCATTGCCGTCGCCGAGGAGGGCAGCCTCACCAATGCTGCCGAGCGGCGGCTGCACACCACCCAGCCATCGTTAAGCCGCCAGATTCGCGATCTCGAATTGGAGATCGGCGTAAAGCTGCTGGAGCGCAAGACCCGCGGCATTGCGCTCACTGCGGCCGGACGCGTATTCCTCGATCATGCGCGTCTGGCGTTGATGCAGATTGAAGTGGCCTGCGACGCTGCACGTGGTACGGAACAGCCAGGGAAGAAGCCAAATTTTGTCATTGGTTTCTTGCTGGGGCAGGAGGCGATCTGGCTGTCAGAGTCGCTACGCATTTTGCGCGAGGAGGCACCAGATGTTGAGATTACGCTCATGACGAAGTCCTCGCCTGAGCTGGCAGTTGGGCTGATGCAAGGCAAGATCGACGTTGCCCTGCTGCGACGCGAAGTGCACACCGTAGGCGTGGCCTTTAGATTTCTGAGTAAGGAGCCCCTTATTGCGATACTCCCAGCTCGCCACCGCCTGGCCCGGCACAGGACAGTCCCGCCGCAGGATCTCGCACGCGAGAGTTTCATCAGTACAGCACGAGCCGCGCCCGTTCTCAGGTCTGTGATCGATGACTATGCGGCGAAGACCGGGATCACACTGAAACAGAAATACGACGCTGAAACGCTATCTGGCGGAATGTCGTTGGTGGCATCCACTGGCGGTTTCACACTCCTTCCACTCTATGCGCGAAACGCCCTGATCCCATCGGTCGTCGCTCGCCCCTTGCGTGGCGAGGTTCCGACCATCGGCCTAATGATGGGCTATAACAAGTCGAACACTTCTCCGTTGCTCAAGAGATTTCTGCTCCGCGCTGATGAGCTAGTCAACCAAGTCAACTGCGTTTTTCAGGGAGAGGCTTACTCCGGCACTTTGAAACGGGGCGATCGGAAACCACCAGTCTAGAGCCCGATGAGGCTACAAATCATCAGGTCATGCAACGACGCAAGGCGAGATTGGCCCTCAAATAAGTCCTCCTAAACGTTAGAGCTGTATCGGAAGCGAACCGGCGGGACAGCTTCGGTTAGCCTGGACCTCAAGAGTTCGCTTTCGATACAGCCGTTTGAAGGAAGCCGCTTTGTTCGCGGCGGACGCTATGGGATTTCAATCGACTTTGGCTTGGAAGTTGTTGGAAAGAAGAATATTTGCGGGGCGAGCTTCAAATCGAAGTTCATCGATCTAACCATGAAGCCCAGGCTCACAATCGCCTCATCGTAACGCGAAACAGGCCATTCTGCAAGACGCGGGACGATGAACGCTTGTGATCTATTCGTATGCACGTCTCGAATCTCCGATGCCGCTTGCTTCGAGCACGCGATAGCGTCCGCCGCAAAGCGGCTTCGTTGTGTGCTGGGCATGCTCAACAGCTTGGAGGTGAAAGTCCTTCCCCAACCTGATGGAGGTGAAGGGTAGCAAAACGCAAGGGCTATCGCTGCAGCGAGGTCACTCGTCTGCAAACGAGGTCTGAAGGAAGCGTGGAGCAAACGTGCGAGTCGATGGACAAAAACCGGATAGGAGGCGTGAGCGTCGGACGAGCGGGCAACGTACTGCGAAGTCCACATCCATCAAAGATGCAGAGCGTAGATCCGGCGATTGTGCACGGAAGGCGGTTGAGCTTACCCCAGGAGAGCTGTCCTGTGTCGCTTCGGTGACTGAGGGTGTCGAGAGGCACTCTGACCGCAGGACAGAAGTCAGCATAGGGCATAGTAGGTCCTGACGTCGGCAAGGATATTGAGGCACTCCGAAAACCGAAAGGTGGAGAAACCGATAGGCCGAGCCGGGAACGAGGATCGAAGGCCCGAACGAGAGGAGAGGTGAGTAGGACATGCATCTCAGGAACGACATGCGGCAGAAGAATACCCAGAAGAACCTGGACTTCAACTCCACGCCAACGGGTGAAGCTCGAGCAGCGGGAGGGGAAGTGACCGAATCGTTCTCGGCGAGGCATGCACCCGAAAACCCAGCTAGCACGAATCAGCTCATGGAGGAAGTATGTGAGAGGGAAAACCTGAAGCGGGCATTACAAAAGGTGAAGGCCAACAAGGGTAGTCCGGGGATCGACGGGATGACCGTCGAGGAACTCCCCGGCTATCTGCAACAGCATTGGCCAGCCATTCGGGAACAACTGTTAAGCGGGACCTACACACCGCAACCGGTGAGGCGGGTGGAAATCGCCAAGCCGGACGGAGGCGGAATGCGCAAGCTCGGTATTCCGACTACGCTGGACAGATTCGTTCAGCAAGCGGTGCTGCAGGTTCTGCAACGACAGTGGGACCCGACGTTCTCCGAACACAGCTACGGTTTTCGACCGGGACGCTCGGCCCATCAAGCGGTGGCACAGGCGCAGAAGAATATTGCCGAAGGCTACAGCTGGGTGGTTGATCTCGACTTGGAAAAGTTTTTTGATCGAGTCAATCACGACAAACTGATGGGTCAGATCGCCAAGCGGGTCGAGGATAAGCGGCTGCGAAAACTCATCCGGGCATTTCTGAAGGCCGGGGTGATGGAAGACGGGTTGGTCAGCCCAAGCGTGGAAGGGACTCCACAAGGGGGTCCGCTTTCGCCCCTGTTAAGTAACCTCGTGCTCGACGAACTCGACCGAGAGCTAGAGCGCCGCGGACACCGCTACGCCCGCTACGCCGATGACTGCAACATCTATGTGCGCAGCGAGCCAGCAGGTCAACGAGTGATGAAGAGCATCACGCGATTCATCACGCACAAACTCAAGCTCAAGGTAAATGAGGCGAAAAGTGCAGTGGCACAACCGCAGGAGCGAAAGTTTCTCGGATTCAGCTTTACTGCCGGTCCCGAGGTCAAGCGCGTTCTCGCGCCGAAGGCCTTGGACCGATTTAAGCGACGGATCCGGGAAATCACACGACAAGCCAAGGGGGTCAGCATCAAGACGACGATCGCGGAACTAGCTTCCTATATGCGAGGTTGGCGAGGCTACTTCGGCTTCTGCGAAACCCCTGAGGTGCTGGTCTATCTCACTCGGTGGGTCCGGCTGCGATTGCGAGTCGCTTTCTGGCGGCAATGGAAAACCTTCCGTCGCCGTCGTGCAGCATTGCTCGCACTGGGAGTGCGTCCACGGCTAGCGCGTAACACCGCCGGCAGCGGTCGCGGTCCGTGGTATTTGGCCCGGTCCAAAGCTCTCTCGGTCGGGCTGTCGAATGCCTACTTCCGGTCCCTCGGTCTTCCGTCGTTAGTCGAGGGTTGTTAGCGTAACCAATCGAACCGCCGTGTACGGATCCGTACGCACGGTGGTGTGGCAGGGGTCGGTGGGTGACCGCCGCCCCTATGCCGATCAAACGCCCTTCTGGGAAGTCAGACGTGGTAGTGCATTGACCCTCCTAATTCGCGATGGTTTGGTCACAGTCGATTGCTTTCCTCGCCCGTCGGCCGCTTGAAGAGTACTCGTTAGGAAGAGGCGGGCGGCCGACACCGCCCCGTAGGTTAGAGCGACTGTGAGAACCGGGCTTCCAAGAATTCGCCCAGCTTGGCGATCGCTTTGAATTGTTGAATCCGATCCAGTTCCTCCCACGTCCTCCGAAGACAGACGCGATTAGAATTTTCCAGCAAAGGTTGAACTTCCAGGTGGATCGAGCCTCCGTTGGTCAGCCAAGGTGCGATCCGTAAGAAGAACTTGGCCCCTTTGTGCAGTAGGGTAATCACAACCCACCCGACTCAACTGCTACGGTCGATGTGTAGCACCCCGCGGCGTGGCCAGCAATCGAAGGAGGAGGTCAGCAGTCAAAGTGCGATCGGTGGAAAGAAGACGGTGTTCCACACGCGAGGAGATCGCTCAAGACCGAACTCTGTGACAAAGTCCCGTTACTCAGGGCTCCTGAGATCTTAATCAACTCCGGGCCGCCAATCAGAATGTGATCTGTGAAGAAAAAGTGGTCGGCTTCCTGCAACGGTTAACCGCGATGAAATATGAAAGGAGGTTCTGGTCCTCAGCCGAAGGGCGACTACCGTCAAACATTGACAGGGGATCTCTACACGATAAGGAGGCCTGATCTCCGAGCCTTGCCCTCGACCGGCAGGCCGCTTTCTGCGCCACGAAATCCGATTCGTGAAAGAGAGCTGACGGCAATAGCGCAGGAACCCTGTTGGGGAAACATGAGAGCCTCGCACCTACCCACGTGTGATTGCGCACTCCTGCCGGGTACAGCCAGTCAGTAATATCGTGATCAGTAAAGGAAGTTTCGAGGTTCAGCGCCAAAGTAAGGTTGCACCCCGCCGAACGCCTTCTGGACAGTGAGAACGCAATTGGTGAAAAGAGGTCGAGCCCCTTTTGCCGCTCGATGCGCACGCTCCGTGACGGCCACATGTCGAGAATGCTATTACCTTCAAACGTGAATCGGATCAAGCTTCTGCAAGCGACCTTTCCCACCTTTCCAACCTTACCCACAAACCTCGCGCCAGACAGCGGGGCCTCCGGCTCGCACACCAGAGCGGTAGCCGCGAATGCAAACCAGTTAATTCCCGTGTAGTGTCCATGCCGCAAGGGGAAACGACGTGTTCTCGTCCGCAGAGGAACTGTCGGAAAAGCTACGGGCCGCACGATACATCATCGACCCCGTAACGCTTTCGGTTGTGTATCTCGCTGCCCGGATGCAGAAGCCGCTGCTAATTGAGGGGCCTCCTGGATGCGGCAAAACCGAGCTTGCATATGCCGTAGCCGCCGCCGCGAATGTGGCTGTGGAGCGACTCCAGTGCTACGAGGGAATCAGCGAGGACAAGGCGATCGGGAAGTTCGATGAGGGACTCCAAAAACTATTCTTGGAAACTCAGGGCGAACGTCTTGAAAAAGACTGGGGCGAGATCCGAAGACGATTACACACCCTAGATTTCTTCGCGGGGGGACCACTCCTTCGTGCGTTACGTTACGAAAATCGGCCTTGCGTGCTGCTCATAGATGAAATCGACAAGGTGGACCAGGGCTTCGAAGCCTTGCTTCTAGAAATCCTCAGTGCCTGGCAGATAACGGTGCCGAAACTCGGAACAATAGCGGCGGCAACGATTCCTTTTGTTGTGCTCAGCTCGAACGAGGAGCGACGGCTTGGCGACCCGCTTCGACGACGGTGTTTCTACCTGCGCTTCGAGTATCCAACAGTCGAGCGAGAGACAGAGATCTTAGCAGTAAGGAGCAAGAGCGACAGCCCGGGACTACGCGGGCAACTCGCAGGATTAGCACACGCGCTACGCGGCTGGAACATGGAAAAGCCTCCGTCGATCGCGGAAATGTTGGACTTGGCCCAAGCTCTAGAAATCCTGGGCATGGAAGAGATTTCCCACGAGCAACGGGACTTGCTGCTGCCACTGTTGGCAAAGACGGAGGCAGATCGAAAACGATTGCTGCTGCGTGCTGGTTTCGAGGGCTTGGTCGCGGATTCGAAGCGATATCGAGACGAGTTAATGCGGCGGGCAGGGCCTGGCAAGTTGGGGCCGGGCAAAGCAGTGTCCCTGCCAGCGGAGGCCGTGGCGTGAGGCGGACAGGATTAGCGTGCTTTCTGCTGGTGCTGATGCAAACGGCAGCGGCGCAGGGCGCAAATAGAACTGGAGATGTGCGTGGCCTTTGTGCCCGCTGGGCAGAGTATTACGCAACGATCTATCAAGTCCCCGTGGACCTTGTAGAAGCCATCATCGACGAGGAGTCAGGTTGGAATCCGTCTGCAATTTCCAACAAAGGCGCCGTTGGGCTGATGCAATTGATGCCCCAGACAGCCGTGCGCTTTGGGGTTCGGAATCGATTTCATCTGGATGAGAACATCCGGGGCGGCGTGGCCTATCTAGCCTGGTTGAACCAGAAATTCAGTGGGGATCTCCGGTTGGTCACAGCAGCCTACTACGTTGGTGAGGCACCAATTCTCTCGCGAAGACTGGAATATTCGTCTGCCGATGTGCAAGGGTACGTGAAAAGAGTGGCAAGAAGATACCGAGCCAGACGAAGACATAAGGCGATCGTCGAGTCGACGGAACAGCGTGAACTAGAGGTGGAGCATGAGCATCCGTAAAGCAGCATTGGTTCTGTGCGGGTTGTTGTCGACGACTATGGTAGGCAACACACAAGTGGTAAACGTAAATCCGCAAGTACGGACAAAAGCCACCGCGGACGGGAAGGTCACAATTGTAGAGATCGCGGCGCATTTCGTGACGGCGATCCGAACGCCGGAAGCCGTGAATTCGGTCGCCGTCGGCGACCCAGCGCTGTTTCAGGTAGAGCATTCAGAGCGAGAACCGGAGCTCGTGTTAGTGAAAGCTCTCACTGAAAAAAGCGCCCAAACCAATTTGCTCATCTCCGGCGTCCACGGCCGGCAAATCAGTTTGCTTCTGGTGAGCCGTGGAGCTTCTCCGGTTCCCGCCAAGGTGGATTTTCTTCTCCAATACAAACCGCCCGGTAGCTTTCTGGTTGAACCAGATGTGGTGCCCTTCCCATTGGTTGGGCAGACCACCCCTCTCTGGAAAGCCCAGCCTGTGGCGACTAGTACGATGACGAACAGCGACGATGGGCTGCCGTCTCTGATTTCCACATCACTGGGAACAAGTGCTTCGACTATGCCGAACTCGCGGTCGGAACCGGCGGTGAGCCCGACCCCACCGAGATCGTTGGATGAGTTGCTAGAGCGTCAGGCACGGGCTCCTCTGCCTGTCCTGCATGGCGAACGAGAGGAAGGAGAAAAGGTCAAGGGGGATCGCCTGAGGACAGGTATTAGCGAAGTGATCGACAATGGCCAGCAGGTTGTCGTCCTGTTCTCGGTCGTAAACACGAGCAAACACGCGATCCTGCTGATGCCCCCACAGGTTCAGTTAGGGGGCAAGAGCAAGACGGGAAAGATCGTTAAGCACGAGCGCTGGTCCACCGCAGAGCAGTTGACGATCATGGATTTCCGGCTGAGCCGGCGTCGCGTGGGAACTGGAGAACGCGCTGACGGAGTCGTGGTTTTCGAGCGTCCACCATACAAACAGTCAAACGAGACGTTGTTTTTACAGATGGCCGAGTCGGGTGCAGTCGATCGCCCGGCCTTGGCCCCAATCGGTTTTGGCATTAGCGCGCTTCAGCAGGAGAGATATCATGGAACAGCAAGAACCGAGAACTAGTGAAGCTCACGAAACAACCTCGAGGGTTGGTGAAGACCAGGCGCAAGCAACGATTTCGGAGCAGATACAGGAAGAACCTGAATCGCTTGGTTCATTCCAGAGCCTCCGCGCTCTCCTAGACAGGGCACGACACAATCAGAAACCCGTCTCCAGTCGCCGTGAACTGGGCATGGATAGGAGCAAGTCACTGTTCGTTGTCGCGGGAGCGGGTGTTGCGTTGCTTCTAATCTTTTTCGGCGTATTTTCGAGCCCGAAAAGCCGTTCTCCAGTGCCGGGTGAATCCGCGCATGGTGCACCCAGTCTCGGGCGTAAGCTCACTCCCGGACGGGAACAGAACGGCGCGGCCAAGGCCGTGACGCCAATACTCAATGCAGATGTGCGCTCAGGGGACGTTGGCTCCGGTTCACCCGTAACGCCGGAGGAGGTCGGTGGGACCTCATCTCGATTCTCGGCAACACCCGAAAAACCGGCGCCAGGCAGAGTGAAAAACTCGGGAGAGTATGCGCTCAAGAATGTGGATTTCTCCGATCCCGCGGTCGCGCACGGACCAGCAACACCCAACCCACCCCCACTTCCAGTCGGCGAGTCAAATGCCGATCTGAAGAAACCCTCGATTGTATTTGTACGTTCTGCGCAAAATGCGACACCGGCCCTTCAGAGTCCACGGAGTGAAGACAATACACTCGCGGAACTTCTTCCTGCCGGTACACGACTGGTAGCGCGGCTGGAGGTCCCGGTTAGCTCGGCGGCGCCTGCGCCCGTGATCGCCGTGGTTGAGTACAACTATGAACACAATGGAGAGGTGGTGCTGCCGGCGGGGGCTAGGGTGTTAGGAAAACTCTCCCATGTGAACCCTTCCGGATTTGTCGGCTTTCAGTTCGATCGGGTCGAAATGCCCGACGGAGCGGTCGAGAAGATTGATGCTACGGCCATGGACCTGAAGTTCGGACCGCTAAAAGGCGACGTCTCTGGACGAAAGCGAGGCACCAATTTCTTGGTGCGCACAATGACCGGCCTCGGGACAGTCGCTGCGTACGTAGTCGGCGGCCAAGGGACGACAGGATTCAACGGCGCAATTTCAGAGAACGCACTCCTTCGAGAGCGCATCGCGGACAATGTCGGTATGGCTGGGCAGGATGAAATCAACATGCTCGCGGCCAACCAAAATATTGTGGTTACCATACCTGGGAATACTCGCTTTTACATCGTGTTGGAAAAGAGCGGCTCAGAGCAGCAAACCGGGAAGCCTGGAGTGCGGCCGGCGGATACGAACAATGCCAGCTTCGCTAACGGCAAAGTTCCTACACTCGAAGAACTGCGAGAACTGATGCAACTGAAGAACGAGCTTAACGAAATGTATCTCCAGCCGAGTGCTCAGCAAACACCGATGCAACAGTGAACATGCCGATGGAGGACGTGTGGAAGCCAACTGGAAACCGTTGGAAAAAATGCTAGGCAAGGCTAGGTGCGCAGGCTTCATGTTTATGGGACGGGTGAACGGCATCAACCTCTACAAACACGGAATCAGCCGGAGCTATCTGAATCTGGACGATGATGGCAACTGCTACGTAAAGGGAGAGCGGGGTTGCCATCGGCAAGCGGATCTCGACCAGGAACTTGCGAAACTCGAAGAGTGTCTGAAGACTTTGCAGGCGAGTCTCGAAACCTCATACGACGAAAGCTTCATCGCACGAAAACGAGAAGTCCTGCGTCAGGAGGGGATTTCCTTATTGACAGTTCACGTCGAACCAAACGAAGTGACGATCCACTAGAGCCCCAAGAATCCCCCAAGAGTCCCGCAATCGACAACCCGCCCACCAGTCCACTCCAAAGCTTGTGCCTCCCGGCTCAAGGATCTAGCATCCACCAGGAAAATGAGCTAAAGTAAGGCCATAAGTAAGGATGGCTGAGTTTATGCCGCCCTGGCCTGAGTGGCAGTTTGAATACGTGGGGTCGCGTTTCCTGGGCAGATTGTTGGGCTTGTGGTCCAGTTTCTGTGTATCTGCGATCAGAGGACTGTTTCGACTGACACTAGGGATGGTTAGAGGCCCTCGCGCATCCGCGGACTGGACTCCCCAGCAGCCTTCCAACTACGCGGGCAAGGTACCCAAACGGACAGAGCCCTCATTCTTCGGGCGAGTCGGCAAAACAGCGATCTCCACGTTGGTAACCGTCGGTGTGTGGAGTGCGATTACCTGGAAACCAATTTGGGTCGCCGCTGGTCCAACGGGCGACAAGATCCTAACGGTGATCCTACTTTTTGTAAGTGCCGCGTGGCCAGTCTCATTGGTATGGATTTGGCTTTCAAAACCACAAACCACAATCGCAGATCGCGGAGCGCGCACATCGCACTACTCCGGCTCAAAGCGATCAAACGCGGCATGAGCGGCCTATGCCCCCGGCGTTAGCATTGACACGCGATTACGTGAATTTCTTCCTGAGCGTTTAACTTAAGCACCCCGTTCCCTCCCCCTTTTCCTCGCGCCCCTTTTGATACTTCGTTGTCTCTCTCTGAATTCCGTTCGCTCCCGTTTGACAGAACATTTCTTTGGCTCTACTTTCCGCGCATGTCGATTCCTCCTCCGACAGATTTGAGCGGACTGGAGGAGGAACGACGAAGCAGAAAGGAGGACACGGTCGATGAAATTCCAGGCCAATACGAGGGGAAGGACACTGTTTGCGTTGTTCGCCATTGCGGCCATCGCAATGGGGCAGTTTGTGTGGGCGCAGAATCTCGGTTCTGCTCCGGCCTCAAACGTAGCAGTCCAAGGACAGACGGGCGCGCAGCCAGAAGGTGCGTTTCTGAACTTCATTAACTGGATAGGTAACGTGATTGCCCCAGTCGGAGCCGGCGGCGCGGTTTTGGGAGCTGTAGTGTCCTGGCTTACGGGACGAGGCTTTGGCCGATGGTTGTTCGCAGCCGCAGCCCTGCTGGCAGTCTCCGGTGTCACGCGACTCATCGAGTTCTGGATCACGAGCGGAACAGGTGGTGTGGCTTAGCCACTCACGACGAAATGGAGCATACCGGTGCAGGCAGCCTGCCAAGCATACCGAAGTCAGCAACGCTGCCTGCCAATTTCAACCCTCGGACTTGCGATCAGCGACTGGATCATATGCCAACCCCGCAACTGCTGAACGACGTGATTTCGCTGCTGCTTTTACTGGCACCGTCCGCGGCCCTGGTATCGCTGGTGCTGGCCGGAGTCAACCTGAGACAGGAAGGCGGAACTACGTTCGCAGTCGGGGGCCGCTTCACAAAATGGATGTTCTGGGCGGTCGTGTTTCTCACGTTGCAGCCGCTCCTGACCTGGTTCTCTTCTTTCGGAATAAATGTCTCACTACCGGGAGGCGGGATCAGCACACCCTGGTTAGCCGGCATTCGGTCGGACGTGGCGTCATTCGTAACCAACTTTGTCGTAGGGCGAATCGTGCCAACGCTTGCTGCATTCTTTGTATTGCGATCGATTCTGGACACCGCATCCGGCGAGCATCCGCTCCCGTCAATTATTGCCGCCATATTCTTGCTTGGCATCCAGACAACTTTCAATCTAATCCAAAACTACAACACGCAAACGCAGTACGCCACAGCAGACGTGCTTGACAGCCTGTGGAATCACCTCGCTGGCACGATCATGCCCATTGCAGCAGTGTTAGCGCTAGTCGGAGCCATTCTGAATTTCGCTACGCGAAAACCATTCATGCGCTTGGTTGCGGTAGCACTCGCGCTGCTGTGTGTATCGGGAATCTGGAAGCTTGTCCTGTCGATGATGTCTTAGGAAACGCGATGAACTTCTCTCAAATGTCGTTCGACAACGGTATCTTGCATCTCGCAAACTGGCTCGGAAACGTGATCATGCCAACGATCGCGGCGGTTTTCATCATCATGGCAATCGTTCAGTTCTCGAAGGGACAGGAGTTTTCACACAGCATGTATGGAGCCTTGGCATGTTTGATGGTGTCCGGGCTGACCCGGGCGCTCGAAACGTTTGCATCACAGAGGGCGTGGAATAACCCCGACGTGTACTGGGTAGCCTTGATCGCGCTCATCAACTGGGTCGGAAATGTAATCCTCCCGGTGTACGCGGCGGCCCAGGTAGGTTTAGGGGCACTACGAATTGGCATGTTCTCGTACATCCATCCCACAAGCAGCTGGATGCGCCACTTCCTCGCGGCGGGCCTCTGCCTGATGGTGTCCGGGTTTCTTCGTCTAGCCGAGTTTTTCGTGATCCACGGTACAGCCGGAGTGAGGTAGAGGGAGAAGGGACCAATGGCTCTAGACGTAACGCCAGTCTATCGAAATCTCCGGACGCGGGTAACGTTTGCCGGGCTCGAGGCAGAAGACTTGTTTGTGATCCTCGCAGTGGCAGTGGTGATGAACATTTTCGGCAGATTCTTGAATCGGGAAATGTTTGGACTGCCAATGAACATGGTGCT
>Ga0193751_1000311_pt1 | contig 40984 bp, 29 predicted proteins | sample L1c2metaG_FD_143050 | JGI IMG/M metagenome (GOLD analysis project Ga0193751, IMG submission 143050) | Soil microbial communities from a riparian zone of the East river system, Colorado, United States - L1c2 | ecosystem: Environmental > Terrestrial > Soil > Riparian zone | place: USA: East River...
GTCCGCGTCGAGGATAGCCAGAGCGGTAAGAGTGGGTTTGCGGTGTTTGGCGACATGCAACTGTTTTCTGAGGACTCCGTATCCGACTGGATGGGTCTTTCTGATCGGGCCGACGAGAATTGAGTCGTCGAACTAGAAATTTGCCGTAACTTATTGTTTTACAGTGGTTTACAAGGAGACTGCGGTGTCGTTGACTCAGGCGAAGCCTTGCCCGATTTCGAATGTAGATTTTACGCCGGTCGCTGACGAGTCGCCGTGGTATGCGGCTTACACTCTTCCTCGCCACGAGAAAGCGGTGGCGGAACACCTCGCGTTCAGGCAGGTGGAGACCTACTTGCCGCTTTACCTTAGCGCAAGGCGATGGGCTGGGCGACGCGCCCTGGTACAGCTACCGCTCTTCCCAGGCTACGTGTTCGTTCGCATCTCGGCCCGCGAGCGCATTCGGGTCATGGAACATCCAAGCGTGCTTCGTTTAGTCACGTTCGGCGGAAGGCCCGCACCCTTGGCTCATGGCGAAATCGAGCGGTTGCGCGCCGCGTTGGAGTTGGGTAAGGCCGAACCGTTCCCGTACCTCGTCCCTGGCAAACGTGTCCGCGTCAAATCGGGCCTACTAGTTGGAGTTGAGGGAACCATCGTGCGGCGGAAGGGCAAGATGCGTCTGGTGGTTAGCGTCGAAGCCATTCAGCAGTCGATCATTTTCGACTTAGACGCTACCGATCTGGAATCGACCATTAATTAGGCAGTTAGTCGCCAATGCGGCAAGACGAAAGTCTGGCGCCAGTCGTGGCGGTCAGAACAAGCACAGTGTTCTCATCGAAAATTCTCGTAACAAATCGTCTCCGCCGGACGCGCATGCCCTGCGGAAGCAAAACACCACAAACAGCTAGAAGTCCCCTTGCATTTCCCTCAACTAAACGGAGTCCCTATGCAGCAGTTGCGTGAACTATTTCGTTCCCTCAAGAACCACTTCCAGCGGAATCGTCGAGGCACTAAATGGGAAGTGCTTCCACTGCCGTGGAAAGAGGCGATCTCGCGTGCGGCTGTTGATCTTGTTCTGACCAATGGCTCCATGCTCGGCGCAGCGGTAATTTGGGCCATTTTCAAGCCCGCGTTGTTTTCCGAGAATCCTGGCGCCGTCCGACTCATCACTGGTGGAAAGACGTCACTCCTCACCTATGTTCTGTTGTGGTCTGTGCTTTCCATAACGATTTTCCATCTCCACGGTTTCTACACCCGGACTCGGGGTTATGCGAATCGCTACAAGGCATTGGTGATTGGTCGCGCCGTCAGCCTGGTTATAGCCGTGTTCATCGTGATCGATCACTTTTTCCTGGTAGGCGACTTCTCGCGCGCCGTGGCTGTCCTAGGTTGGCTGCTGATGCTTTTAAGCGTTGGCGGTATCCGCCTGGGCAAGGACCTGATTGTTTCGATGTACAAGATCGAACCGCGAGTTGCGCCGCCGTCCAGGGTGAAACGCGTCCTGGTGCTGGGCGGCGCCGGATACCTGGGATCGGCCCTTATGCCGAAGTTGCTGGACAAGGGCTATAAGGTACGGCTGTTGGATTCGTTCGTATACGGAGACGCGTCCATAGCGGGCCTTAGAAGTCATCCAGATTTCGAAGTACTCAAAGGAGACGTCCGGGAGATCCATTCCGTGGTTGATGCCATGAGGGACTGTGAGGCGGTTGTGGACCTGGCCGCAATCGTAGGCGATCCGGCCTGCGACGAAAATCGGCGCCTTGCCGTGGAGATCAACCGTGCCGCCACCCGCATGCTAATCGACATCGCTCGTGGTTATGGCGTAAAGCGTTTCCTGTTTGCCTCAAGTTGCAGCGTATATGGCGCGTCCCAGTTTCTGATGGACGAGTTCTCCGCGCCTTCCCCTATCTCTACCTACGCTCAGACAAAGGTGGACTCAGAAAAATTGTTGCTCGATGTGGCTTCTCGAGACTTTCACCCCACGATTCTCCGCCTGGGGACGTTGTTCGGACTCTCTCCCCGCCCCCGGTTTGACCTGGTGGTGAACCTGCTGACCGCTCGAGCAGCCGCTACCGGTAAGATCACCGTCTTTAACGGTCAGCAGTGGAGGCCTTTCCTGCACGTTAGGGATGCTGCTCGCGCATTTATGGTGTGCATGGAAGCTGAACCCGCGGTCGTGGCCGGCGAGGTCTTCAACGTCGGCGACTATAACCTGAACCATCGCTTGACCGAAGTTTCCGAGCTGGTAGCCCGCATTGTGCCTCATGTTGAAATCGCGCATGTCGACAATGGCGACCAGCGGAACTACCGCGTCTCCTTCGACAAGATCCATTCCCGCCTGGGGTTCCGTACCGAGATCACGCTGGAGGAAGGAATCCGCGAGTTGTACGAGTGGATCAAGCCCAACCACACCGTTGATCTATCTGCGGCCCCTCAATTCAATAACCAGGCGATGATCCGCGAGTTCGCGCAGAGCGCAGCCGCGCAGCAGTCCACTCTGCGCATGCTGCAAAACCTGGCAGAATGCGCCTGAACCTCATCGTCGTTCACGCGCAAGCCGTTTGTCTTAAATAACAGGAAATATACGATGGCAACCGAAATCGTTACCCCATTGGCCCCGGAGGCACACAAACAAGCCTTCCTGCCGTTTTCTGCCCCGTGGTTCGGAGACGAAGAAAAGAACGAGATCCTGCAAACCCTCGATTCAGACTGGATCACAACCGGGCCGCGCACCAAGGCGTTTGAAGCCAAGTTTGCCGAGTATATCGGTTCGGGCGAGGCGGTGGCGGTCAGTTCGTGTACCGCGGCCCTGCACTTGGCATTGGCCGCAATCGGCGTGGGCCCGAGGGACGCAGTTATTACTAGTCCCTTGACCTTTGCTGCTACGGCGAATGTGATCGTCCATCAAGGTGCTCAGCCGATCTTTGTAGACATCGATCCGGACACTTACAACCTCGATCCTGACAAACTCGTTAGATTCATTCAAGCACAGTGCCGGTGGGATTCTCGCAATCGGTGTCTGTACGTAAAGAAGACCAACAAGCGGGTTCGGGCGATCATCGCTGTACATTATGCTGGCCATCCCTGCGACATGAACAAGATTAACGCCTGCGCCCGCGAGTTTCGCATGACGATAATCGAAGATGCCGCGCATGCTCTTGGAGCCACTTACTTTGGCCGCAAGGTGGGTACTCTTGCCGACATGGCTTGTTTCAGCTTCTATCCCACGAAGAACATCAGCACCGGGGAAGGCGGCATGTTCACCACGCAGGATCCGGAGTTGGCGCAGCGTGTACGGGTGCTGAGTCTTCACGGCATCAGCCGGGATGCCTGGAAGCGCTATGGGCCGGATGGTTCGTGGCGGTACGACATTCTCGACGCCGGCTTCAAATACAACATGACCGACCTTGCAGCCGCGCTTGGCATACACCAATTGGAGAAGCTGCCACGTTTTTTGAAGCGGCGCGCGGAAATAGCGGAGCAATATCAAAGTTTACTGGCGCATCTGCCATTGAAGCACCCAACCGTGCTACCTCACGTCGAATCTGCCTGGCATTTGTATCCTGTGCAGGTGCAGTCTCCGCGGCTTAGTCGGGAGCAGCTTATCGCCAGCCTGCGCGCCGCGAATATCGGGACCAGCGTTCACTTTATCCCACTCCACTTGATGTCGTATTACCAGCGCCGCTTCGGTTATCAGGCCGGGGACTTCCCAGTTGCCGAAAGCGTTTTCAACCAGATTGTCTCCCTGCCGTTCTTTCCACGTATGACCGATAGTGATATCGAGCGGGTGAGATTTGCAATGCGAAACGCATTTGCCGAGTCTATGGCGGCGTGAGGGCTTGTTCCATTGTCCTCATCAGCTCGCCCTTGCGTACTTTCAATTATCACAAGCTAGTTTCATGCTGAGACACTCCGGTAAAAAATATGAGTCGAAAATTCAATCGTTTGCGCCTCGCTGAGGAAAGCAAGGACTCCTCTGAAAGCTTGCCTTCCAATCGACTGACGCGGTGGTCGCACGACCCAATGCGTCTGCCCCGCTCGCCTGCCGCAGAAGGCCATGAGGACGAATCAGATCTGCTGGCGGTGGTTCGCGTATTTCGCAGACGCTGGCGTACCGCAGCCCGATTCGCTGCCATCATCATTGCGGTGACCGTTCTTGTGACTTTGTTCGCGACACCGCTCTACGCGCCGGACGTCAGGCTTGAGATCGGTCCTCCCGGTTCCGAGGCCTTTTCGATTATCCATGACGATCTGGCCGCTAGCGATAACGATTATGTCGAGACGCAGGTGCTGAACCTGCTCAGTGAGTCGCTGGCCATAGCCACCATCCGGGAGTTACACCTCGACCAGAACCCGGAATTTGTTGCTACGCGGCATCTGCCGCTCTTAGGATGGCTGACGCCTCATCGCCGCCATGAAACTGCGAGTCAGAACCCTGATGAGCTGCAGTTGACTCCGCAAGAATCCCGCGCACTGGAGTTCTTCAAGCGGCAATTGGAGGTAAGACGGCTAGGTAACAGTCGCATTGTCGGCGTGAGCTTTGCCAGCCGGGATCCGCACCTGGCGGCCCAGATCACGAACAGGTTAGCCCTCAACTTTGTAAACCAGTATTATCGCTCTCGCCACGACTCCATTATGCAGTCCTATCAGTGGATCGAGCATCAACTGGACGATATCCGGCAAAAGATGGAGGAATCGAATCAAGCCCTGGTTCGCTTCCAGCGATCCAGCGGGATTACGGACATCGATGAACAGCAAAACACATTTACGCAGCGCGTGGCGGAACTCAATCGCCAGTTGACGCAGGCCGAGATGGACCGGGTACAGTACCAGAGTTTCCTGAGTAAAGCGGGTCTCGGCGAAGAAGATTCACTGCCGCAAGTCGAAGATAACCAAGTCATCCTTGCCCTCAAACAGAAACTGGCTCAAGCGCAGGCCGACCTTTCGCAGGGCTTGGCCGTTTATGGACCCAACCATATCAAGGCCAAACAACTACAAAGCCAAGTCGATGATCTCAGCGCTTCGTTGTCAGCCGAAAAGCAAAGAGTTGTAGGGGCGCTGAAAACCAATGCTGTCGCCGCCGAACGGCGCCAGCTAGAGGTAGGCCAGCGGCTCGACGCGATGCGGAAGGATTTGAATAAGTTAGCGGCGTCCAGCGTACTCAAGAAAGAAGCGGCGACGAACAGTGATGTCTTCAACAAGTTATATACAAGCGTGAAGGAAGCGTCCATTGCCGCCGCATCAAAATCAAGCAATATACAGATTGTGAGCAAGGCGAGAGTTCTCGAAAATCCCACCAGTCCAAATACATTGTTAAACCTGGCGATTGGAATATTGACGGCACTTTTTGGCGGTGTGGTGCTGGCGTTTGTCAGCGAGGGACTGGACCGAACCATCCGCACGCCTGAAGAGGTCAAGAGGTTCACCGGCCAGTCTCCGATGTCGATCGTTCCTTTGCTTCACTCCGTCGAGCCCAGGCGCCTCGGATGGCTCAAGCCTATTCCATTTTTTCCGGTTAAGGCGCTGCCGGCGCAGAACCGCGACATGGTCTTCACTTTAGCCAGTCCCTGGTCGCCGCAGGCAGAGGCGGTCCGCAGCTTAAAATCCTCCATCCTGATGGCAAAAACGAAACAACCGAGTTTAGTCATCCTCATTGTCTCGTCCACTGCCGGTGAGGGCAAGACCATGTTGTCCGTCAATTTAGCTTCAGTTTTAGCTGAGCACGCGGAAACTTGCCTGTTTGATGCCGACATTCGAAGACCACGGGCGGCAAGCACTTTGGCGCTGTTTCCCGAGAAGGGACTGAAAGATGTCCTGGAACACACAATTCCTCTGGAACAGGCTCTGATCAAGGTGCCGGATGTACCGGGGCTTAGCCTCTTGCCGCCACGCGCGACGGGCGACAAGGTGGTGGAGATCGCAAACTCGCCCGAGATGGAAAAGACGATCGCAGCACTTCGCCAAAAGTTTCGCTTTGTGGTGGTGGACTGCCCTCCGATTATTTCCTATCCTGAGGGCCGAGTCCTCTCGAAGTTGGTCGATAGCGTTATTCTTGTAGGCCGTTGTGGCACAACTACCGGCGAGGCGTTGACCCGAAGCGTGGAGATTCTGGCGGACGTGAAGGCTCCCGTGCTCGGCGTAGTACTGAATGGTGCGGACCTGAACGCACCTGAGTACAGTTACTACAATTATTCAAGCTAGTCTTCCAGCTATGGCCAGCGCTGTTACAACATTAGTCGCTCTCAGCGGCATAAGCGCCAGTATCGAACTGCCAAACGCCTTGCAGTCTGGTGGACTAATTTGGGCATTGGCTGCACTGGCATTGGCGCCATTGCTCCTGGTTGCTATGCGCAAATTCCGCGCTGCGTTCATCCCTCCACTTATTTTCGTGGGTTACCTAAAGACCGGGGAATCGAACGGTTTCAGCCTCACCGACCCAACCATCCTCGCTTTGCTGCTGCTTTGCGGATCGATTCTGCTCGACTTACTCCTTGCGATGATAAGGAATGACCAGCATTGCCAACGCGGATTCTTGACCCAATGGAAAGGTGTTGCCTCATTCTGCGCCCTGGCTGCGGTGACAGCCGTTAGCTACCTTTACTCCCCAGCCCCATCGTATGGCTGGGATAAACTGACTCGATTCCTCGTAATTTCGGGTGTGTTGTTTGTCGCGCCTCTAGTCCTTATCAGGAAAACGGATGATTTACGCCACTTCACGCTGGCAATGCTGATATGCGCAATTCTGTTGAGCATTAAGCTGCTCTTCGGAATCAACGACGCATCCTTGTTCACCTCCGCTGGTCATCCTCTTACGTCCGAGAGTCGAGAGGTTACTCAGATCGGAGCGGGTCAAGCGGTGGGCTTCGCTTTGCTTTGGTTGCTGTTCTGCACTCACTACAGTTTGCGCCGTCTCTCGTTGTTGATATCGGTCCCTCTGCTATGTGCCGCGCTGATTGCTTCAGTGGCACGGGGCCCAATACTTTTTTTCGCGGCGGTGCTTGTTCCTTTCTTGTGTTTGCGCGGTGTACGGGCCGCGGTGACTGCGACTAATGTCTGGTTGCCTGTCCTATTGGGCGGTCTTCTGGCATTTGCTGGATCCCTGGACTGGCTGCAGCAGCAGGAGGCGGCACAGGGAAAATTTGCGACGAAAAGAGCTGAGATCGAGGAAGTGCTTCGCGGTTCCTCAACTCCAACCTACACGGCGGGACGAAGGTTGACCCTTTACCGCTGGGCGCTCGAGATGTTTGCGCAAAAGCCGTTGACCGGATGGGGACTGGGTGGCTGGAGCTATTATGCTCTCGATCGCGATATCCCCGCTTATCCCCACAACCTCGTGCTCGAGATAGCTGCCGAAGAAGGTGTGATGGGCTTGGCCGCCCTCGGAACTCTTTTTCTCACCGTTTTTTTGGCACTGCGGCGCATCTGGCGAAGTTCTCCCGACTTGAGCTTTATCGCTCCAGTTTTCGCGTTCTCTCTTCTTGCCACCATGACCAGTGGTGACATCAATGTGAACCGGCCATTGTGGTTGTGGTGCGGCGTGATCTTCGCCCTTGCCGGAATTGCGCGGCGACGGGTACATGAGAGTAAAACAGTGGAGTGGCTGGCATTTCCAAATAACACTTTCGGGATCAACCATCTGCCCCTCAGGGATTACACCATTTGCTCTTGACGCGTCTCGAAACTGCCACAGAAGTTCGTCACAGCTCGCTATCATGGACAATACAACCCCAACCGTTTTCACCTCCGCACTTCCTAAGACAGCGCCCTGGTCGCTTTCTGGGAGCAAGCGATTATTTGATTTCTGCTGCGCCATTGTGCTTTGCACCGCAGCCGCACCCATTATGGTCATGCTCGCGCTGGTGGTAAAAGCCAGCTCCCGAGGGCCCTTTTTATTCCGGCAGAATCGGATTGGAAAGAACGGTGAAGAATTTCCGCTCTTGAAATTTCGAACCATGTACTGCCACAGCGGAAACAACTCAGGACCGCTCGTTACACGTTCCGGAGACAGCCGGGTTACACCGGGAGGCAGATGGTTACGAAAATGGAAGCTGGATGAGCTGCCTCAGTTGGTCAACGTTCTTAAGGGCGAGATGAGCCTGGTGGGCTATCGACCCGACATGTTGAAATACATGCGGACGCTGACTGGGCGGGATCGCAACACTCTGTACTTTCGCCCTGGAATTACCAGTCCCGCTAGTTTGAAGTTCCGCAACGAAGAGCAAGAGTTAGCCAAAGTCCCGCTGGACGAAATGGAACAGTTTTATGTCAGCAACCTGCTGCCGCAAAAGGTCCGAATGGATCTGGACTATGCAGAGCGCGCGACTTTCTTGACCGACTGCCGCATTCTGCTGCAAACAGCCTTCTCGGTTCTTTGGAGTCACAGAGGCTAACCGTTGAAATTTCTGTTTCTGACCCAGTACTTTGCACCCGAGGCCAGCGCCGCACCAATACGGCTTGCAGCGATTATTCGTCAATTGCGGCGGCTGGGGCATGACGTCGAGGTCGTAACCGCAATGCCCAATTACCCGCTGGGGCGCATCTTCGACGGCTATCGAGGCAAGTTTTATACCTGCGAGATTTGGGAAGGTGTGCGGGTTCACCGCGTCTGGCTCTACGCCGCTGTCGGTAAGGGATGGCGGCGCTATCTCAACTATCTTACGTTTACGTTGCTATCGTTCATCGGCCTTATGAGGGCAGGCAAGGCGGATTGCCTCTTTGTCGAATCCCCTCCACTTTCGCTGTCGGTGCCTGGCTTCTTTTATTCAAGGTTACGAAACGTGCCGTTCATTTTCTATGTCGCAGACCTGTGGCCGGACGCGGTACGCGACAACCTCGGGCTTAACACCGAGGGAGCCGCCTTGAAATTTGCGCGCGCGCTGGAATTGTGGTCTTACCGCAAGGCCGACTACGTCTGCGCTGTTACCGAAGGAATTCTCTCTGAACTACAGGGTAAGGGCGTGCCTCAAAGCAAGTTGCTCTTCTTGCCCAATGGAGTGGATCTCGACCAATTCGCTCCAATGCAGCCTGACGATGGCCTCAGGCGCGAATCGGGTTTGCAGAACAAGGAGATCGTTCTTTACGCCGGCACACATGGCTATGCGCATGGCATGGAACGGATCCTGCAGGCAGCGAAACTATTGCAGGAGCGGCGTCCGCAATGCCATTTCATCTTTGTTGGCGACGGTTCCGCCAAGCCGGCGATGATCCGTCTTGCAAGAGAGCTAGGGCTCGACAATGTGAGTTTTCTTGATCCTGTGCCCCCGGAGCAGGTGAGGAGACTTTTTTCGATTGCCTCGTGCGGCATTGTCAGCCTGAATCAGAGTTCGATTTCCCAACACACCCGTCCAGTAAAGAGCTTGACCGCAATGAGCTGTGGCAGGCCGGTCGTGTACATAGGACCGGGAGAAGGTGGCCGGTTAGTGAAGAACGCAAACGCAGGCTTCGTGCTTGAGCACGCGGACCCGAATGCTATTGCGGAAGCTATTTGTCAGCTCGCCGCTGACCCCCGACTGGCGGAGAGCATGGGACAGAACGGTCGCAAATTCATCGAAGAGAATCTGCCCTGGCCATTACTGGTGGACCGCTGGTTTCAGGACCTCACCGGCCGGATACGCTTGAGCGAAACATAACCACAACGTCAATTGGAGGCGGTGAAGTCGTGAACCCAACCCTAGCACTCGAAGTCCCGTTTCTCGACTTGAAGGCGCAGTATCACGCACTCGCGCCCGAGATTAACCGGGCAGTTACAAGTGTGTTGGAATCCGCACAATTCGTCGGCGGAGCGTTCGTCGAGAACTTTGAGCAGGAATTTGCCTCCTACGTCGGGGCGAAGTACGCCATTGGAGTTTCCTCAGGAACATCAGCCCTGGAACTCGCTTTGAAAGTTGCCGGTATCGGACCAGGTGATGAGGTATTAGTGCCTGCAAACACTTTCTTCGCTACGGCGGAAGCGGTCAGCAACGTGGGAGCCACGCCGGTCTTTACTGACGTGGATGCAGCCTCCTTCCACCTCGACGTTAACTCGGCAGAAAGGATGATTACCTCTCGCACGCGGGCGATCATCCCCGTGCACCTTTACGGTCGAGCGATGGATCTCAGGAAGGTCGCCGAATTCGCCGCTGCTTACCAGTTGCAGATTATCGAAGATGCTGCCCAGGCTCATGGGAGTGCGTACAACGGCGCCAAAGTTGGAGCCGCAGGACGACTTACCTGCTTCAGTTTCTATCCCGGCAAAAACCTGGGAGCGTACGGAGATGCGGGTGCTGTGACCACGAACGATTTCGACGAGGCGCGCAAATTGCGTCTGCTTCGCGATCATGGAAGTCCGGCGAAATATCAGCATTCGGTCATTGGGACGAATGCCCGCCTGGACAGCATCCAGGCAGCGATACTCTCCGTCAAGCTGGGCCAGCTTGATGAGTGGAACCAACTCCGCCGCAAACACGCAGCACAGATGGCTTCAGCGTTGGCTGATTCACACGTCATACCACCAGAAGTGCCTGCTGGCGACGAACATGTATTCCATCTGTTTGTAGTTCGGACGCCACAACGCAACGCCCTGCGCAACTATCTCCGTGCCAATGGAATTGGGACAGGCATTCACTATCCCGTTCCCCTGCATCTGACGGAGGCCTACCAACAACTCGGCTATCCGGGACAGGGCGCCTTTCCAACGGCGGAACAGCTTGCCGAAGAAATCCTCAGCCTTCCCATGTATGCGGAGCTTACTGACGAGCAAATTGAATACACGATCGATGCCGTCTTAAACTTTGCGGGATGAATCTCGGATACTTTGCAGCCTGCATCCAATGCATCAGCAACCTAAAATTGTCCATCTCACTTCGGTACACACTCCGTTCGACGTACGCGTGTTTCACAAGGAGTGCAAGTCTTTGGCGCGATCGGGCAAGCACGTGGTCCTTATCGTTCCACACCAGCGAGATGAAATAGTGGACTCCGTCGAAGTCAAAGGAATCCGGATCAGCGGTGGACGCCTCGTTCGCATGACTCGCACAGCGTGGTCCTTATATAGAGAAGCGCTACGACAGAATGGAGATGTGTACCACTTCCACGATCCCGAACTTATACCTCTGGGGCTGTTGCTTGCAGCACGCGGAAAGACCGTGGTTTATGACATCCATGAGGATGCCCCGGCCGACATATTGCACAAGGACTATATTCCCCGACCTCTGCGCCGGCCGCTGACGTGGACTGTGCGGAAATTGGAGGATGCTGCGTGCCGCCGTTTTTCTGGGCTGATTGCGGCAACTCCCACAATTGCCAAACGCTTTTGTTCGATCAACCCAAACACAGTTGTGGTGCACAACTTTCCGATGCTTGATGAGATCGCGCCCAACGGGGCGCTGCCCTGGAACGAGCGCCCTCCGGCAGTAGTTTACATTGGCTCGATCAGCGAGAGGCGCGGTATTCGCGAGATATTACAGGCACTCGCTCTTCTTCCCTCCGATAATCCGGCACAGCTGATGCTAGCAGGCCCGTTTTCTCCCGCCGAGCTGCGCACAGAGCTTATGAGGCTACCAGGCTGGGCCCGTGTGAAATATCTCCGGGTACTCGACCGGCCGTCAATTGCAAACCTGCTTTCCCGCGTGCGCCTGGGCCTTCTGGTGCTGCAGCCCGAGCCAAACTTCCGGGATGCAATGCCCATCAAGTTGTTCGAGTACATGGCTGCCGGCATCCCTGTGATCGCGTCGGACTTTCCCTTGTGGAGGCAAATTATCGGGGAGGCCGGATGTGGTCTTCTGGTCGATCCGCAGGATCCGCAGGCGATTGCGCGCGCCATGGAATACTTGCTCAGCCACGACGCTGAAGCCGAAGCTATGGGACGCCGTGGACGGCAGGCGGCTTGCGAGCTTTACAACTGGAATAGTGAAGAGCGCGTACTCCTCGAGTTCTACTCAGAGTTGCTCGAGACGGGTGCTCCCGAAAGAGAAGGGAGCCCACAGCCGGTGATGGCGGCTGTGGACCCTCAACGTCAGTACCAGGGCCAAGTCCCAGGGGTAGCGCCATATTCATAGTATCCGATATCGTAACCCTTACCGACAGGCCGTTTGCCGCCGTCGAAATCGATGTTGGGCGCGTTGAGTGTGGTCCCCGAGTCGATGGCAGGACTCGTAGCCCGTAGCTGGTAATTGCCCAGGGCGGTTCCCGTGTAGTTGACAAATTGCGGATCACTGCTGATGTTGTTACTGACAGTGCCGCCAGTAGCAATGTAAGTTCCATCGCCATTCTTGAAGGTTATGTTGTTGTCATACTTATTATTTGGCCCGGTCGTGCCGCTGTCGTCGCGGAAACCGTAATCGTTGTTATAGGCAAAGATGTTGTTGGTTACAACCGTATTATTGTCCGAGCCTCCATTGGAGTTGCCCACTACCAACCCGCTCGACCCGTTATTCAGAGATGTGTTATTTGCGACGATTACGGCGGTCGCTGAGTGGTAAAGGTGAATACCGTAGTCCCTGGCGTGAATGACCAGATTATTCACGATTGTTCCGTGCGGATTCGCCTGATAAAGTCCATGAACGGTAACGTAGTCGGGGCACTGGCCGGAGTTAACCAAACCGATATCATGAACGAAATTTCCAATCATCTCGTCGTGTCCCGCCGAGTAATTACCATGCATGATTCCAGCTCCACCCAAGTCGCACGTTGCGGAAGTTGGACCTGCGATATCGTGGACATGGTTCCCGATGTAGCGCACATACGATCCATCGTTGTATAGGCCTATTCGCCCAACCGAGGTCAATTCAAATCCCATGATGTCAACGTAATTTCCGTAATTGTGCCAGGTGCTATGGTCCACCCGGTTGCCGATGATCTTCGCGGCCCATTGCACGTCAGATATGTACGTAATTCGCAACGACGATGTGCCTTTGGCGTACGTGGTGATATAACCCGTATACGTTCCGGGAGCCACGTGAACAGTTGCACCAGGGCCAACTACCGTTCCCGCGTGCGTGATGGTCTTCCATGGATGGGCCGCGGAGCCATTGTTGGAGTCGCTGCCAGCCGGCGACACGTAATATTGAGCGACTCCGATGTTGCTATTTGCGACCAAAACGCTCTCACTGACGCTCTGAAAGCTGTCGCCCACGCTCTGCGCGGAGATCATTCCTACGCACGCTAGTAAGAAAATTAGACAAGTAATTTTGCAAGCTTTAGACATTATCGATTCCTTCCTTATTGATTGGTTTCGGATTTTGGTTCAATCAGAGGACGTGGCGCTGGCGCGGTCTGCAGATGCAATTGAACAATTATCTATTGCGCGGGGGCTTATTCAAAGAATCGGAAGTACATGCAGTTCCTTGGCTGGAGTACGTGCGTTTCCTTGGCTGAATGGTCGCATCACGATGTCCCTTAGAACAGTGTGGTTTGCATAGCTCAACATGTCGCGAAACCTCAACGCGATGCTCAACGGAATCTCGACGGCCATTCTGTCCAGCATCTTGCTGTTGAGCATCGGAGCGCATGGACTGGAATCCACAGACAGCCGTGCGCCAGCGGGCGGTCGAAACTACTACGTGTCGCCTAACGGAAGCGATCGCAATGCGGGTTCGGCGAAGCGCCCCTGGGCGACGATTGAGTTTGCTACAACGTGGTTGCTTCCGGGTGACACCGTGCACGTACTGCCCGGTGTCTACAGAGGAAGAATCGCCACGGCTGCTTCAGGAGTCCCGGATGCCCGCATCACTTACATTTCGGAGCAGAGATGGGAGGCCCACATCATCGGGGACGTCGTCGATCGCAGCGCTTGGGACAACCGGGGCGATTACGTGGATATTATTGGTTTCGATGTAAGTGGTATCGGCCGAACCGGGCTCTACAACGACGGCTCACACGTCCGATTCATTGCCAACCATGTACACGATATCGCTGGACCGACTTCCGCCCTCTGCGACAACGGTGGCGCGGGGATCTTTCACGGCAACTACTCCGGTTCCGACAATGACACGATTGGCAATCGAGTTCACGATATCGGTTGGACCAACGCTTCTCAATGTGCCACCTCGGGCAGCCAGGTGCATGGTATCTACCATGCCAACCTGGGCGGCCATATTCTCAACAACCTCGTGTACCACAACCGTGCCTATGGCATTCACCTGTGGCATGCCGCATCCGACGTTGTGATTTCCGGCAATACGGTCTTCAACAACGGCTCTTCTGGTTTGGTCGTCGGTGCCGGAGACAAACCTAAGGGGAACCGAGCCGACAGTTGCCTCGTCTCCAACAACATCCTGGCGTACAACAGCCGGTACGGTTTTGTGGAATCCGGGAATACCGGTACCCATAACCGCTATCTCAAAAACTTGACCTACGAGAACAAACTCGGGCCTTTCCAGTTGCAAAACGGCAACGTGGCTGCCGACACGATCAACGCTGACCCCCAATTCGTAAACTACACGGGCGATTCCCACGGCAACTACCGCCTGAAGCCAGGTAGCCCCGCACTTCGTTCAGGAAGTACAGAAGGAGCGCCAGCGGACGACATTGAGGACCGATCCCGATCTGGCTCCGGAATTGACATCGGAGCCTATCAGTCCACGACTGGTCCGCGGAATGTTTTTGCAACGCGATGAGTCTCGCAAAACAAATCTCCGGGCTTGAGTGTTCAGCGATGCCTGAGGTGGCGTTGCATGCTTCGAATGCGGGGACCAATGTGTCGTTTGGCGAACCTGCAGAGGCAAACTGGCCGTCTTCCAAAATCCAACTTGATCGCCGCGTCAGCCCTGCGGCCAGACTGTATGCGCTCCGGCAGTTGGCGCATCGAGCCGCAATTCCTCATGAATTGCTCAATTCGTGGAAGGTAGAAGTCAACGATAATGCCACAGTTTTGACGCTCGGTCGCGATGCAAGAATTCGCTTCCGCCATGCGCCTGCGACATTTTGGCGCGACCTTGTTCTTGGGGATTATCACGTGATGCGCACCGCGTGGCCATATCCACAGGTGAGCCCGCTCTCCGTTCTTGTTCCAAATTTTATCGTTCCGTTTGTGGATCGGCCATACGCTGGACCACTTTTTGTGAGGACCAGCGGGGACACCTGGGAATGTCCGATTGATCTGCTTGCGTCCATGCTTCTGACTCTGAGCCGCTTCGAGGAATTACAATCGGACGAAAGAGATAAGCACGGACGCTTCCTCGCCGCGCAGAGTGTGGCGCTCAGACATAACTTCCTGCATCGTCCCATCGTGGATGAATACGGTCTGGCCCTCCAGCAAGTGATCGAGTTGCTGCTCCCGGGCTGGCGGCCACCCGAGCGCAAGTTGCGCGTCAAACTCTCCCACGACGTAGATGAGGTAGGTATTCCTCTTGATCTCACCAACTCGCTAGGACACACGGTAAAACGGCACAAGCCATTCGCAACCCTGCGTGATCTGATTGGTCCCGCTTTCGGACTTAGCCCCAGCTTGCTGGAAGCAGTATGCCAGATTACGGAACTGTCAAAGGGCCACGGGTTGGCCTCGGCGTTGTACTGGAAGAATTCCCCCAAGAGCGAATGGGACAGCGGTTATGACTTATCCAGGAAACGTGTACGTGAGATTGTCTCCCGCATGAAGAATGATGGGGTGGAAATGGGCGTTCATCCCAGCTATTACACCTTTAATGATCTGCACCGTCTCGACGATGAGGTGGAACACATTTGTGAAGTGATCGATGAGAGCATGGTCGGAGGCCGTCAGCACTTCCTGCGCTGGCACCCGCGTACCTGGCACGACTGGGAAAAGTGTGGGTTAGCGTATGACAGCACCGTGGGTTTCTCCGATCACATCGGATTCCGGGCAGGCACCTGTGTGCCGTATCGTCCATGGTCGCTGGAACTGAATCGCGAGCTCGATCTATTGGAGATTCCGCTGTTGGCGATGGATGTCACGTTGGCTTATTACATGCGTCTGGCTCCGGAGGAATCGGTGGAGCTGCTATTGCAATGTGCGCAGCGCTGCAAGTGTGTGGGAGGCGTATTTGCTTTGCTTTGGCACAACCGCAGCCTACTCGATCCGAATTATGGCCGCGCTTACCAGACAGTGTTGGAGGCGCTGGAGTTCACCCCGGCGTTCGATTGGAAACAAGCTTTGAGCAGCGGCCAGTGTTGATTCCGCCGAAATAATCCAATCCAAACCAAACGATACCAGCTACAAATCAGGAGAAACTCTCGTGACTGACTCAGTTGTTATTGTCGTGGGCCAAGGGGAAATTGGAAAACCGCTTCAGAAAATTCTTAGTCGCGCTCATCAATGCGTCGGGGTTGATATTGAGCCCGTCGAAGTTGCCGGGCCTTGCTCGACGATGCACATCTGCTACCCGTACCAGATCCCCGATTTCGTCGGTACGACTGTCGCGTATCTTCGCAAATACAAACCCGAACTGACGATTATCCACAGCACGGTTGTTCCCGGTACGACTCGCCGCGTGTACGAGGCATCGGGCGCCAAGCTTGCCTACAGCCCGGCACGCGGCAAGCATGTGCGGATGGAAGAGGACCTGCTTCGCTACAAGAAGTTCGTGGGTGGCATCGATAGTATCGCCACCACACTGGCGCTGGCGCACCTCCGCGCCGCCGGTTTCCGCACTGATCTCTTCCGCACCCCGGAGATTGGCGAGCTTGCCAAGCTAATCGAGACTACGTGGCTGGGCATACTCATCGGCTGGGCTCAGGAGGTGGAGCGCTTTGCCGAATCCTACGACGCTTCCTTCGACGAGATGAATGCCTTCATCAAGGAAGTTGATTTTCTTCCCTCACACATTTTTCCCGGCTGGATCGGCGGGCATTGTGTCATGCCGAACATTGAGTTGCTGCAAGAACGCATTCAGTCGCAGTTCCTGGATGCGGTAGTCACGTCAAACGCAAAGAAAGAGCAAGCCCTCCTCAATTCTTTGGCAAAGGCAGGATAAACATGAGAGTCGGACTGATCGGTTACGGTTACTGGGGGCCCAATCTCGCGCGGGCCTTGAACCAGACGGAGAAATGTGAATTCGTCGCTTGCTGCGATGCCAACCCAAGAAGCCTGGGCAAGGCCGTACGCTCTTATCCTTCGCTGAAGGGATTCTCGTCGGCGAACGAGCTCTGGGACAGCGTAGACGCGGTGGTGATTGCAACCCCAATCGCCACCCATTTCGAACTCGCCCGCGAAGCCCTGCTCCACGGCAAGCACGTGATGGTCGAAAAACCCCTTGCGCACAGCTCGCGGCTTGCCGAAGAGCTCGTCAAACTGGCGGAGCGGCAAAAATGCACGCTCATGACCGGCCATACCTTTATTTACAGCCCCCCTGTAAACGTGGTGAAGAACCTCATTGAGGATGGGACGTTGGGCGACATCCACTACATCAGCTTGTCTCGCGTCAACCTGGGCCTGTATCAGAAAGATGTTGATGTGATCTGGGATCTGGCTGTCCACGATGTGTCGATCCTGCTGCATTGGCTTGACGAAATGCCCGTCTGGGGAAGTTCTTTCGGGCGTGCCTGCGTGCAGAAGGACAAGAATGATGTGGCCTTCATCTGGCTACAGTTCCCCAGCGGCGTGGTGGCATCCATCGAAATCAGTTGGCTTTCTCCCCAGAAAATGCGCCGCACGTCCATTGTCGGTTCCAAACGCATGATCGTGTATGACGATACCGAGCCCAGCGAAAAGATAAAGATCTATGACCGTGGCGTAGTGGTAAAGCAGCCCGAATCGTTCGGAGAGCACCAGCTTACCTATCGACTCGGGGACATGGTGGCTCCCAATCTCAGTAATGTCGAACCGTTACTGGTCGAAATCGAACACTTTATCGATTGCAGCACCAGCGGCCGGCGGCCGCGCACTGACGGCGCATTCGGACTGAAAGTGGTTCAAGTCCTGGAAGACGTTGCCAAGCGTTCCTTAAGTGTGCGGCCGGCGGCTCCGGCGCTGGTGGAACTGGAAGGCGTGGCCTAATGACACCGACTCCGACAACCGCTGTGCAATCTGGCCGGTCTTATATGGCCCATCCCCTCGCATTGGTTGAGTCCGATGAGATCGGCGAAGACACGCGCGTCTGGGCTTTCGCCCACGTAATGAAAGATGCGCGCATTGGGCGGGGCTGCAATATCGGCGAACAATGCTACATCGAACAAGGAGTCACGCTCGGCAACAACGTCACGGTAAAAAACGGGGTCAACGTATGGACGGGTGTGACGATCGAAGACAACGTGTTTCTCGGTCCCAATTGCGTACTTACCAACGATCCGAATCCTCGTGCTTATATCAAGAAATCGGCGGACTCGCTGGTTGAGACCCGGATCCGCAGCAATGCCACCATAGGCGCCAATGCCACCATCGTCTGCGGCGTCACCATTGGCCGGTACGCCTTTATCGGCGCAGGTGCTGTGGTCATTCGTTCGGTCCCGGATTTTGCGCTGGTGGTGGGTAATCCAGCGCGGCAGATCGGCTGGATGTGTGTCTGCGCTCAGCGTATCCCGATGACGGCAGTGGAGGACGTTCTAAGTTGCCCGCATTGCCAATGCGACTATCGACGTGGCGAGCACGGATTAGTGCCGATTTCCACGCGCGCTGATATCAGTATCTCAATTACGACGGAATGCTCCACTTCTGCCCAATGATCCAACCAAGCACCCCGCTGGAGGTTGACAAGCCATGCTTAACATACACAAAGTCGGCTACCTGATTCTGATATTGATGACTGTAACCTTGGTCCATCGAGGGCTAAGCGCGCAAACCGCGAGCTATCCGCTGACCCCTGACCCTGTCACCGTAACTTCCAAAACAACAAACGGGCTTGTGCAAGAGGCTGCCGCTGCAGGGAAGCTTCAGGACCTTCACATTGGAATCGGCGATCTGCTTCAGGTCACCATGTTTGGGACCCAGGATTTCAACGCCGATTTCCGAGTCAGCTCTTCAGGAAATATTTCCCTGCCGCCGCTCGGCCTGGTTCATGTCGCCGGCATGAGTACCTCCGAAGCCGAAAAATCGATTGAGCGCCAACTGGTCGAGGGCGGCTTCTATAGAGAACCCCGAGTATCCGTGTTCGAGAAGGAATATGTCACGCAGGGGGTTTCAATCTTAGGAGAGGTGAAAAATCCGGGTGTGTATCCAATGCTGGCCGACCGTCACTTGTTGGACTTGCTTTCTCAAGCAGGCGGACTTACACCCAATGCCTCCAAGACCGTTTCCGTCACGCATGCAGGCCAGAACACTCCGAGCGTGGTTACGCTCTCGCCAGATCCTGAACTCGCCGCGACGTCCAACCCCGCGATTCTGACAGGGGATACGATCGTGGTCGCTACCGCGGGAGTGGTGTATGTGATCGGAAACGTCAACAAGCCGGGCGGGTATCCCATGACTGACAACCAAATCACTGTGCTTCAGGCCTTAGCGCTAGCCGGCGGGAACAGTCCAATGGCCGCTCTGGATCGGGCCCAGATCGTTCGCCAAGTCAAGGGCGTCCGCGAGTCCGTTCCGATCTCAGTCAAAAAGATTCTGGATGGCCGTAACAAAGATGTCCGGTTGCAAGCGGAAGATATCCTCTTCATTCCCGATAGCGCAGGGAAGAATGCCGCTTCGAAAAGTCTGCAGGCCATATTGCAGGCTGCTGTCGGGGTAGCAGTTTACCGGCGCTGATCCCCACGTTTTTTTCTTCCGCTTTTCACCGAATCATGTCAGTAGCCACTAACCTTACCGCATTCCCCGCGGCTCCAACACCGAAGACCCGGTGGTCCAGGCTCGCAGGACTGCTACGGCCTTCGCATGAGCACACGCCAATTTCGGCAGCCATGCTGCTGGTGTCGGCTTTGTGTGTCTCACGGCTGCTTGGCTATGTGCGCGAGGCATATGTCGCCTCCGTGTTCGGTGCTGGTGCAAACACAGATGCGTATATTGCCGCCTTCACTATTCCCGACACGTTTTCCTGCATGCTCGCAGCGGGAGCTGTTGGTATAACGGTCACGTCTATCCTGGCGCGGTATCGTGCCGAAAATCGGGAGGAGGTGGCACAGCAGGGCATAAACGTGATGATGACCGTGATACTCGTGATCCTGGCCCTGGGTATCACGGTTCTCGAATTGACAGCGTCGAAGATCGAACCCTACATGTTCCCCAACTTCACGCCGGCGCAACTCGAGCTTTGCGTGAGGATCACGCGGATTTTACTGCCTGGCAAAATCTTTTATTATTTTGGCGGCGTTTATGCCGCAGTGCTGCTCTCGCGTCGCTGGTTTCTGGTCCCGTCCACCGTACCTCTTCTCTATAACGTCTGTATCATTCTGTCGGGTGTAGTGGCGGCGCGACGCTTCGGCATCACTTCACTGGCGTTCGGCGTGGTGGCTGGATTGTTCATCGGTCATTTCTTTCTTAATGCCATGAGTGCCGGCCGCAGTGGTTTCCATTTTCGTCCGTCGTTCGACCTACATAATCCTGCCTTCCGCGAGTGGGTTCGTCTCTCTGTTCCCCTGGGGCTGGGGATTAGCATTTTGATGGCTGATTCCTTGTATCAGCGATATTTCGCTTCCGGCAGTCCGGGAGACATCTCGCGCCTTTACTACGCCAGACAGCTTTTCACCGTTCCGCTGGGAATCCTCGGCCAGACAGCCGGCCAAGCGTCCTTACCATTTTTTGCGCGCCTCTTCGGTGAAAAGCGAAGCAAGGAGTTCGGAGCTACCGTAAACAAGGCGGTAACGGGAATCTTCACGCTTTCAATTTTGGGTACAGCGTGGTTCATGGCCGCAGCGCTTCCAGTCGTCGATCTGGTTTATCGCCGTGGCCGATTCCAATTCTCCGACTCACAACACACTGCTGTATACCTGCTCTGTTTCTCTCTCGCATTAGGGTTTTGGGCCATACAGGTGCTTTACGCCCGCGCATTCTTTGCGGCTGGAGACTCGCTGACACCGATGGTTGGGTCGACCATTGTCACCATCATCGCGTTCCCGATCTACGCGGTAATGTTCAGGATGCTTTCGATAGTCGGGCTGGTGATCGCGTCAGATATCGCCATCGTGCTAGACACGACTGTTCTCGCTGTCCTGCTACACCGGCGCCATCTAGTCCACTTGACTGAGCTCCGCTGGCGTGAAATCGGAAAGGTAATAGCAGTTGCCAGCTTTGCCGGACTGACCGCGTGGGGCGCGTCACAGGCCATTCCGCTGCATGGCAGTCGCAAGGATGATCTCGTCGCATTGGGACTGATATCTCTCGCGTGGGGCGGAACCGTTCTGTTAGGCATCTGGCTGACAGGGTCGCAGCTGCTTGATTACGTTAAGCGTGCGCGCTGGACCGCGCCATTGCGCTCGCCGCGAAATTCGACTCCACTGAACGACCCGATTGCCTGAGCAATTTCGAATTCCCTGTCTTCCAAAAAGTAAGGAGAGCAACGACCGTTATGGCCTTACCGGCGACCGCTCAGCAACAAGAGTTGGCGAACCTTCACACCTTGAAATCGAGAGGAATCATCTCGCGTGTGGTGACGGGGCACCGCCCCGTCCTGGCGGGGCAAAGCCCCGCCACCACACGGCCGCGAAAACCGGGGCTTGAGATTGCGCTTTTCGGGGTTGACGGCACGGGAAAAACAAGTGTTGCTAATGCCTTTCGTCGTCTCACTCGTCCTGTCAAAGTGATTGCTATGGGGTCGGCGCATTTTCGATGTTTGCCGATGCTGGAAAGGTTCTTCCCCTCACCCGTGGCGCAGTTGGCGGCACATTGCGAACGGATGCTGCGGCGCTGGTTGGGATTCTGCCTCGGATCTATCGGCTGGATCATCATCTACGATCGTCATCCGCTGGAGCAGATCAATACCAGGCCCTCATTGCTAAAACACCGAATCAACAATTATTTCTTCCGTCTTTACGGTTGGCCGGTTGATCTTACATTTTGGCTCACTGGCGACTACCAACAAATCTATGAGCGAAAACAAGAATTCACACCCGAACGCTTGCGCAGCCTGGACGAGAAGATATCGAATGTGCTGGCCTACAGTCACATCGACCACTTGAAAGTGAATGTTACAGACAACAGCCTGGATGATGTCGTGGGAATCATCGTCCGGCAGGTTTCCGCCAGGTATGAGGGTGGCTCGCAAGTGCAAGTCGAAACTCCCCCCGCCGTATAAAACAGCGTATAAAACTTATGAAAATCCTGGTCGCAAGCCATTTGGAACGGTCATCAGTCCGTCAACTACAACAAAGCCACGACGTAATTTGCGCGTTCGATCAGCCGGCACGAGACCTATCTTCGCTAATCCACGATCGCGAAGCGCTCGTGTTTCGAAGTGGGGTTGAGATTACGCGGGCCCTCATGGACTGCGCACCCGATTTAAAGCTTCTGGTACGTGCCGGATGCGGCCTGGACAATCTGGATTGTGAATACGTTCGTAAGCGGGGGATCGTGCTGCGGAGGATTTCCGAGCCGGCAGCGCAGGCTGTGGCAGAAATGGCTCTGGCCTTGATGTTTGCGCTCGCCCGCAATATTCGACAAGCCGATGCCATGCTGCGGCACGGCCAATGGGCAAAGGATACGTTGGAAGGTCATCTGCTCGCCGGCAAAGTGTTAGGAATTGTAGGAGCGGGCAACATCGGCTCTCGTCTTGGAGTGCTAGCCTCCTCCGTTGGTATGGAGCCGATCGGTTGTATTGCCGACTCGACTCCAGCCGTTGTTCAAACCCTCCGCGACAAGGGCATCACAGTCGCAGACTTTCGTACGGTCCTTTCCACCGCCGATTTCGTTAGCGTTCATGTCCCTCTAAATGACTCGACACGGAATCTCATCAACGGGAGAGCCCTTTCATGGATGAAAGAAGGTAGTTATCTAATCAATCTTGCCCGCGGTGGGGTAGTAGATGAAGCGGCGCTATATGCCGCCTTGGCTACTGGCCGGCTTTGCGGCGCGGCGCTGGACGTCCACGAACACGAAGGTCAAGGCCAGATTTCCCCGCTGGCACAACTCTCCAATGTGGTCCTCACTCCTCACATCGGTGCATCGACGGTCGAGACGCAGCAACAGATCGGAGTGCGTGTTGTCGAGATCATCGAAGCATTCGTCCAACAATCCAAAACCATCGCGCGCCGCGAGGCCGATATCCGAGTCACGACAGGCGCGCTCTCCAATGAAATGGTGCGTATATGACCAAAAAGACGACTCAGTTCAAGCGACTTCTGCATTCCGGGAAGCTGGAATTTCTCCTGGAAGCCCATAACGGCCTGACTGCGAAGTTGGTCGAAGAGGCGGGCTTCAAAGGGATCTGGGCCAGCGGTCTTACTTTGTCCGCAGCCATGGGAGTACGCGATAGCAATGAAGCCAGTTGGACCCAGGTGCTGGAGGTCGTGGAACTGATGAGCGATGCCACTAGCATTCCTATCCTTTTGGATGCTGACACCGGATATGGAAACTTCAACAATGTGCGCCGCTTGGTGCGCAAACTCGAGCAGCGCAACATCCCCGCCATGTGTATCGAGGACAAGGTGTTTCCTAAGACGAATTCGTTCCTCAATGAGAAACATCAACTCCTTGCCGATGCCGAGGAATTTGCCGGCAAGATCAAGGCCGCAAAAGATACGCAACAGGATGGCGACTTCTGTGTCGTTGCCCGAATTGAAGCTTTCATCCTCGGCTTGGGTCTCAACGAAACCTTGGACAGAGCCCATGCTTACTGCTCCGCGGGAGCCGACGCCATCCTCGTCCACAGCAAGCTCTCTTCTCCCGACCAGATACTGGCATTCATGAGTCAATGGAAAGAAAACTGCCCCGTAGTCATCGTCCCGACCACCTACTATCAGACACCGGCCGAGGTCTTCGATCGCGCGGGAGTAAGTATCGTGATCTGGGCCAATCATCTTTTGCGAGCATCAACCGCCGCGATGCAAAGCGTGGCTTCAATCATCTACCAGACGGGATCAGTCGCGGCTGTCCAGGAACACATCGTGTCCGTCAAGGAGATCTTCCGCTTGCAGAATGCCGCTGAACTTGAGGCCGCGGAGTTGCTGTATCTCCCCGTCCAGACCCCCGTGTTGGCATGTCCCGCCCCATCAAGCAGCAAGCCAGATGTTTCCGCATATCCAATCGCTGGAGATCTTATTCCCCTTAGTTCCCGCCCTCTATGAGAACGAAAAAATCTACTGGTACGCCAGCCGTAATCATCGGCTTGGATTGTCTACCCGGTATTCAGACCGCGCGAATTTTGGCGGAGAATGGCGTTCCTGTCATCGGAATCGCCCGCGATCCAAACCATCCGTTTTCTCACACCAACACCTGCGACGCGATTCTCTTCACGAAGCTTGGTCAGAACGAATTGATGTCCGCACTTGAGGGCATAAGCTCGCAGCTCGATCAAAAGGCGGTCCTCTATCCTTGCACGGACGCCAGTGTGCTATTTGTTTCGCGTAATAGAGAAGTGCTTCAGCAGCATTATCACGTCGCGCTCCCGGAGCCTGAGACGCTTGAGATGTTGATGGACAAGACCAGCTTCTTTCGCTTTGCGCGAGAACATGGTCTGCCAGTGCCGGCTACGTTCTTCTTGCGCACCCGCGCCGAAGCGTTCGCCGCTTCAAAGCAGATTCCATTTCCTTGCATTATGAAGCCGGGGTTCAAGACCCCGAACTGGGAAAGAAATGCGGCGGGTGCGAAGGCCTATTTGCTCTCCTCTTCACAAGAATTCCTGGCGGCCTACGACCGGTGCAGTTCCTGGGCGGAATCGATCGTGGCCCAGGAGTGGGTTCGGGGCAAGGACTCCGACTTGTACTCCTGTAATTGTTACTTCGACGCAAACTCGAGGCCCGTCACTACGTTTGTCGCCCGCAAACTTCGGCAGAATCCACCCATTCTCGGTGTGAGCGCTTCTGGCGAGGAGTGTCGGAATGACACCGTGCTGAAGCAAACCGTCAAGCTGTTCACGAGCGTGCGCCTGCGTGGTCTGGGCTATCTGGAAATGAAGCGGGACGCGAATTCCGGGCAGTACCGCATTATCGAACCCAACATCGGTCGTCCAACGGGCCGGTCTGCTATCGCCGAAGCTGGCGGGGTACCACTGATCTACTCGATGTACTGTGACCTCGTCGGTCTCCCGCTTCCCGCCCAACGAGAACAGACATACCAGGGGGCAAAATGGATTTACTTCAAGAAGGATCTGGCGTCCTCATGGTACTACTGGCAAAAGGGCGAACTTACTCTCGGGCAGTGGGTGCGCTCGCTGCGGGGTCACAAGCGTGACGCCGTATTCTCCTGGAGCGATCCCATACCTTTTCTGCTGGACTGGTGGACGCCCCTTCGGGACCTGATGCTCCGCGGTTGGCGACTGTTAAGGCAAGGCGAGGTTCAGCCTCTTGTACGTGATTCCCAAACGCGGAGTCCGCTTCCGTGAAACAGGTTCTCGATTCCTGCAATTTAGGGTCCAGCGAAATCGAGATTCAAGGCCCGGTCCCCGCCGAAAAACCGAGCAACTCATCACTCGCGGACCAGAGTGTCCAACGAACTGAGGGGCTGCGTTATTTGTCGGGAGAGGAATACCGGCAATGGGACGAACTCGTCGAAGCTTCGCCTCAGGGCTCGCTGTTCTGTCGTTCCTGGTGGCTGAATGTGGCCGCTCCTGATATCCGCGTTTTGGGATATTTCGATCATGGCCGACTTATCGCGGGCATTCCCCTGTTTTTCAAGAAGCGATTGGGCGTCAAGTTTTGCGCGATGCCGAGCCTGACCCAAACGTGGGGCGTAGTGATCGAGCCGATAGAAGGCAAACCTGTGCACCAGATAACCCGGCAGCTGGAGATTCTTACAATCTTTGCTCGCCACCTCGCCGGGGAACAAGTTTTCTTGCAGCGTTTTCACCCTGCAATGGTCAACTTCCTGCCATTTCACTGGCAAGGCTTCCGGCAGGTCTCCCGGGTGACATACACGATCGAGTATTTATGCGACCTTGATCGCGTGTGGGCTGAAATGCGAGAGAACCAGCGTCGTGAGATAAGAAAGGCGGAAAAGCGCGGCATCGTCGTAGAACGTTGCGACCCCGAAATCGTGGCTCAGAACTTGGCGAAAACGTATGGCAGGCAAGGTCTTCAGTCTCCCGCGAACACTGATCTCTTGCGCCTCGTTCACCAGGCTGCCCAACAGAACGACGCGGGGGAGTGTTTCGCGGCTCGTGACGCCAGCGGCAGAGTGCATGCCGCCGCAATGCTCGTGTGGGACCGAAAGAGAGCCTACTACCTGGCCGGAGGGGGCGATCCCACGCTGCGAACCAGCGGCGCAACCGCTCTGCTCCTGTGGAAAATGATGCACTTTGCTTCTGGTCGCTCAGCAGTCTTCGATTTCGAAGGTTCCCAGATTCCCGCCGTGGAAAGGTTTTTTCGTGCCTTTGGTGCGTCCCAGGTCTGGTATCACGAGATCTCGAAGATGCCGAACTGGCTCCGTGCGTGCTTAGTGCTGGCAGGGAAAGCGTAGCTCAGAATGACGTCGCCTCTCCTACAAACCTGCGAAGTAAAAACTGACTCCGGCAATACTGTGGATTTCGACATCCATGGACTCGTGGGCGTGCGCCTGGTTGCACCTTCCCCAACCAACGTCGCAGCTGTGAGCGCTCAGATCGGGCAGCCTTCCTCCCGCGTGCTGCTGCATCCTGACATCGTGGTCCGCTATGTGGATCGGCTTTCCGCCGGGCCGGTACGTTACGTGGACCTGGGCAAGACCGCATCTTCGAAAGCAGGTTTCATCGTGTTCCCCGAAGCAGACGGTGAGGGCAAGGTTAGCATCCCTTTCGAGCAGATTGGCTCGGACTGTGAAATCTTCTGTGAGCGCCGCGTCGGATGGATCCCTCTCCTGATTTCAATCATTAATCTTACTGCTCTCAAAAAGCATCGCTGCGTGCCGATCCACGCGTCAGCATTCGTGCACGAGGGCACGGGCGTGGTTGTGACGGGCTGGGTGAAAAGCGGAAAGAGTGAAGCGCTGCTGGCATTCTCTCAGTATGGAGCCACGTACGTTGCCGGCGAGTGGGTGCTCCTCAGCTGCGATGGCAACACAATGTACGGATTGCCCGGCACGTTTCGCATGTGGGAATGGCAGCGCCGCCAGCTTTCTCACTTGCAACACATTGGGGGCAACGCTGGAACATTTCGCCTCATTCGTTTTCTAGACGCCGTGCAACGGGCCATACCCAAAAGGTTGGCCAGTTTCGGGCCATTGAAGCTTTTGTGCGAGGGCATGCCTGCGCTCCGCCGGCAACTCAATTTCCGGGTTGAACCCAAAGCAATCTTTGGCGACCGCTGCGGCCACCTCACCGGACATCCCGACAAGATTTTCATTGGGATGGTGCATTCCGACGAGCGTGTTCTCGTCGAACCTGCCGAACCTGCCACGGTAGCTGATCAACTGGCGTGCGCCATGGAGTTTGAACTCACGTCGCTCATGTCTCACTATCGCGCGTTCAAGTTCGCGTTTCCCGGAATGCAAAATGAGTTTCTAGAGAAGGTGCACGACGTGCTTCGCGATGCACTACGGCAAGCGCTCGCGGACAAAGAGACTTACACGCTCTATCACCCCTACCCTGTTTCATTTCGAGATCTGTTTCAAGTAATGCGGAACTTCTTGGAGAGCTCCCCTCCTGTCGAACGCGAGCTCACTGTCCCCAACAATTGTCCACGGTTCACCCTGACATCTGAGCCGACGCATTCCACGGCTCCGACAAATTGAGCTGAGGTCAGCTTTATGTTGATACCTCTCTGGCCAGCTTCACACAAGTTTAGCCTATCCCTGTTTGCTTCCCTTCTGCTGGTTGCCTCCGCGTTTGGAAGCAATCCGATTCAGTTGGAGAATGCGAAACCGGGTACGACCGGCTGGCAACTCAGCAATGGTGCCACGAATCACCAGATCGAGGGATACGCTTCTGCCGCCACTGTGAACCGTGGCGGCAGCATTAGCCTCTTTACTAACACCGCGGACAGCACGTACGCCATCGACATCTTCCGTATGGGTTGGTACGGTGGTCTCGGTGGGCGCCGCATGCTTCCGACTATCCAGCTAAGCGGCACTGCGCAGACTGCGTGCCCTGTCGTCGATACCACCACTTCGCTGCTCGAGTGTAACTGGATTAACCCTTACGTCCTGAATGTACCTTATGATCCCAATGACCCGACCAACTGGGCTAGTGGTGTTTATATCGCCAAACTCACCGGCCTCATTAGCGGTTATCAATCCAGAATCATTTTCGTAGTGCGTGATGACTCGAGCACTTCCGCTTACGTGTTTCAGAGCAGCGTTAATACCTATCAAGCCTACAACGCTTGGGGCGGCAAGTCGCTTTATCCCTATAACAGCTCGGGAGGGATTGCCGCGACCAAGGTCTCTTTCAACCGTCCTTACGATGACGGGCGAGGCGCAGGGCAATTCTTCGCATATGAAATCAATATGCTCCGTTTCCTGGAGCGCGAAGGCTACGACGTCTCCTACATCAGTGATGTCGATCTGCATGAAAACCCCAGCGTGCTCTCGAATCACCAAGCGGCTCTGGCGGTAGGCCATTCGGAATATTGGTCTTACCAGATGCGCACCAGTTTTCAGAATGCGCGGGATTCGGGCAAGGGGCTTGGATTCATTTCGTCCAACAACATCTACTGGCAGGCGCGTTATGAGCCAAGCCTGGTGAATGGCTCCCCGGACCGGACTCTGGTCTGTTACAAGGACTACACGAAAGACCCCGTTTATCTAGCTGGTGATCCATCTCAGTACTATCTCGTTACAGTCCGATGGCGCGACTTTCCGGTGAACCTGCCCGAGAATACTCTCGTCGGGCTCATGTACCAGAACGACGGGGTTACCGGTGACATCGTAGTCTCCGGTGCCTCCAACCCTCTGTTTAATACCACTGGACTTCAGAATGGCACTCATCTCATCGGCTTACTCGGAAAAGAAGCCGATCACTTGTACGCTGGTGCGCCTCCCGGCATTCAACTGCTGGCACATTCGCCTTACACAGTCGGCGCTACGACTTACTTTGCTGATATGAGCGTGTACACCGCTTCCAGCGGCGCCAACGTATTTGACGCCGGAACATTCAAGCTGCCCTGGGGTCTCGACAGTTATGGCAACAACGCACCCGTCAACCCTGGCGTGCAACAGTTAGTACGCAATGTGCTGGCGAACCTGATTGGGGATCAACCGCCAATCGCCAATGCGGGGGGACCCTACAATGGCATCTCGAAACGAGCGATTCAGTTTGATGGTACTTCATCCTACGACCCGGACGGAGCGATCGTTGCTTATCAATGGGATTTCGGCGATGGCACAAAAAGTACGTTAGCGCAACCGACGCACCAGTACGCCGCGAATGGCAGTTACACGGTTACATTGACCGTCACGGACAATGCGGGCTCGCGCAATGTGGCAACGACCAGTGCCACAATTGCAGATCAGCCCATCGTGAACCTCTCACCCTCTTCTCTGACCTTTGCGGCCCAGCAAGTGAATACGACAAGTGCGCCACAGACGGTAACGCTGACCAACACCGGCACGGCGGCGCTGAGCATTACCAGCATCGCTATAACCGGTGATTATTCGCAGACCAATAATTGCAGCACGTCGCTTGCTGCGGGCGCCAGCTGCGCGATTAATGTCGTGTTCGCGCCTGTTGCCGCGGGCACACGCACGGGTGCGCTCGTGATAACCGATAATGCAATCGGAAGCCCGCACAACGTTCCATTGACCGGCACAGGACTGGCCGCAACCACCGTCAGTCTTTCTCCGAGTAGCCTCTCCTTTGGTAGTCAATCGGTCGGCACAACCAGTGCGCCTCAGCCCGTGACACTTACCAACACCGGTACTGGAACGCTGAATGTGGCCAATATCGCAACCACGGGCGACTTCGCTCAGACTAACAATTGCGGCACGTCGATGGCGGCCGGGGCCAGTTGCTCGATCAATGTTACTTTTATTCCCACAGCTTCGGGTACCCGGACCGGAACGCTTTCAGTCACCGATAATGCGGACGCGAGTCCTCAGACTGTCTCTCTCACTGGCACTGGTATCGCCCCTGGCGTCAGCTTCGCGCCCACGAGTTTGAGTTTCCAGCCTCAGTTGGTGGGTAGCACCAGTGCGCCCCAAAACGTTTCGCTCACTAACATCGGCACCGACACACTGATGATCACAAGCATCAGCACGACGGGCGATTTCGCGCAGACAAGCAATTGCGGGAGTTCTCTGGCAGCCGGCGCCAGTTGCTCAATCACCGTGACCTTCAGCACCACGGCGGCTGGGACTCGCACGGGCGCCCTACTGGTGGCGGACAACGCCTCCGGCTCCCCGCAATCCGTTACGCTATCGGGCTCTGGGGCATATCCTGTCGTTGGGCTCTCGTCGACGCAGATGACATTTGCGAGTCAGCAAATGAACACGTTTAGCAGCCCGCAGAGCATCGTACTAAGTAATACCGGCGCCGTTCCGCTGACCATCAGCAACATATCCACGGCCGGCGACTTTAGCCAGACCAACAACTGCGGTACGGTGGTCGCCGCCGTTGCAAGTTGCACTCTCAGTGTCACCTATGGTCCAACCATCGTCGGGACGAGCAATGGAACGCTTTCCATCACCGATAACGCCGGCAACAGCCCACAGACTGTTTCGCTCACGGGTAGTGGAACTGCTCCCGTTACAACTGGGAATCCTATCCAGATCGAGAATGCGAAGCCTGGCACGAGTGACTGGCACACTGTAAACGCCGCCTTGAACCATCAGATCGAGGGCTACTCATCCTCCACTAGCGTCAACCGGGGCGGCACTATCAGCCTGTATGTCAACACTGCCGACGGCAGCTACACGATCGACGTCTTCCGTATGGGCTGGTACTCGGGCTTGGGCGCGCGCCGCATGATGGCACCCGTACAGGTCAATGCTGCCCAACAACCCGCATGCCCGGTCGTGGACAGCAACACCTATCTGCTCGAATGCAACTGGACGAATCCTTACACCCTGCAGGTTCCAGGCGATCCCAACGATCCTACTAACTGGCCGAGCGGAGTCTATCTAGCCCTGCTCACTGGTCAGCAAAGCGGTTACCAGGCGTACATTATTTTCACGGTGCGCGACGACGCCGGAGCCTCCCCTTACGTGTTCCAGATAGCTATGAACACTTACCAGGCCTACAATGCCTGGGGAGGAAAGTCACTCTATCCGTACAACAGCAACGGACAAATTCGCGCTTACAAGGTGTCTTTCAATCGTCCCTATGACGACAATTATGGCGCGGGCCAATTCTTCACCTATGAGTACAACATGGTGCGGTTCTTAGAGAGCGAGGGGGACAACATCAGCTACGTTAGCGATGTTGACGTGCATGAGAATCCCAACTTGCTGCTGTCACACAGTGGGGATCTGATGGTCGGCCACAGCGAGTATTGGTCGTACCAGATGCGCACCAATGTGCTGGCGGCCCGGGATGCGGGCGTTGGTCTAGGGTTCGTCTCGTCTAACGACATGTATCGCCAGGTTCGGTTCGAACCGAGCACGCAGGGAGGTCTCGCCGACCGTACCATGGTCTGTTACAAGGATTACAGGATAGATCCTGTATATCTGGCTGGTGATCCCTCTATGTATTACCTCGTCACCGCCGATGCCTGGCGCAATTACCCGACGAATCTACCAGAAGATGCGGTCATCGGCATAATGTACCAGAACGACAACGTGGGCCCCGCAGACATCATTATCTACGACGCCTCCAGTTGGTTGTTCAACGGAACTGGACTGCAAAATGGCTCACACATCACTGGACTGCTCGGCAGGGAGGTGGATCACCTGTATAACGACGCGACTACGCCGCCCGGCATCGCGCTGATCGGGCACTCGCCCTACACGCTCACTGGTGATCCCACCGTATATTACGGCGACATGACGGTCTACACGGCTCCCAGCGGGGCTACAGTTTATGCGGCGGGAACCTTTTATCTCTCATGGGGTGTCGATAGCTATGGCGGACACACGGTCAGCCCCGCAGTTCAGCAGATGATGCGGAACCTGCTGGCGAATTTCGTCACTATAAAGCCGCCCGTTGTAACCTTCTCACCGACCAGTTTGGCCTATGCCAACCAACCGGTCGGCACCACTAGTAGCGCCCAGGCTGTGACGTTGAGCAACACCGGGTCCGCCGCTCTGAATATCAGCAGTATCGCGACTACGGGTGATTACACGCAGACCAACAATTGCGGCGCCAGCTTGGGTGCGGGTGCCAGTTGCAGTATCAACGTAAGCTTCACACCTACCGCCGCAGGCACGAGGCCCGGCGCCCTGTCAGTGACCGATAACGCCAGCGGCAGCCCGCAGACGGTGGCCCTGAGTGGCAGCGGGATCGCAGTTGGGCTGTCACCGGCGAGTCTCATATTCGCCAACCAACTGGTAGGCACGACCAGCCCCGCCCAAACCGTGAAGTTGAGCAACACCGGGTCTGTCACCCTGAAGATCAGCAGTATCGCGACTACGGGCGATTACATGCAGACCAACAACTGCGGCGGCGGATTGGGGGCGGGCGCCAGTTGCAGTATCAACGTAAGCTTCAAGCCTACCGCTGCAGGCACACGTACCGGCACCCTGTCAGTGACCGATGATGCCAGCGGCAGCCCACAGACGGTGGCCCTGAGTGGCAGCGGGATCGCGGTTGGGCTGTCACCGGCGAGTCTCACATTCGCCAACCAACTGGTAGGTACGACCAGCCCGGCCCAAGGCGTGAAGTTGATCAACACCGGATCTGTCACTCTGAATATCAGCAGTATCGCGACTACGGGTGATTACACGCAGACCAACAACTGCGGCGCCAGTTTGGGTAAGGGGGCCAGTTGCAATATCAACGTAAACTTCACGCCCACCACTACCGGCACGCGGAGTGGCACCCTGTCAGTGACCGATGATGCCAGCGGCAGCCCGCAGACGGCGGCCCTAAGTGGTACCGGGGTCGCGCCCGCGGCTGGGCTGTCACCGGCGAGTCTCACATTCGCCAACCAACTGGTAGGCACGACCAGCCCCGCCCAAACCGTGACGTTGAGCAACGCCGGGTCTGCCCCTCTGAAGATCAGCAGTATCGCGACTACGGGTGATTACACACAGAGCAACAACTGCGGTGGCAGCTTGAACGCGGGTACCAGTTGCAGTATCAACGTAAGCTTCAAGCCTACCGCTTCAGGCACACGAACCGGCACCCTGTCAGTGACCGATAATGCCAGCGGCAGCCCGCAGACGGTGGCCCTGGTTGGCAGCGGGATCGCACCCGCGGCTGCGCTGTCACCGGCGAGTCTCACATTCGCCAACCAGTTGGTAGGCACGACCAGTGCCGCCCAAAGCGTGACTTTGAGCAACCCCGGGTCTGCCCCTCTGAATATCAGCCAGATCGCGACAGCGGGTGATTACAGGCAGACCAACAACTGCGGCGCCAGCCTGGACGCGGGTACCAGTTGCACTATCAACGTAAGCTTCAAGCCCACCAATACAGGCACGCGAAGCGGCACCCTGTCAGTGTCCGATAATGTCAGCGGTAGCCCCCAGAAGGCGGCATTGACTGGCACCGGAGTCATTCCTGCAGTGAATCTCGCGCCGACCAGTTTGAATTTCGGCAAAATTCCGGTGGGAACCACGAGTGCACCCATGAGCGTCACTTTGAGCAACACCGGCACGGGGACACTGCTGATTAGTAGCATGGCTCTTACGGGCCCAAACCCCGTCGACTACGCGCAAACGAATAACTGCGGTGGCTCGGTGGCTCCCGGCGCCAGTTGCACGATTACGATCACCTTCACACCTGGCGCAACCGGTAACCGGAACGCCACTCTAGCGATTACAGATAACGCGCCGAAGAGTCCGCAAAACGTACCTCTCACCGGATCAGGGACCTAAAGCGCCAGGCCACAATTCTCAAAACAAGTCGCCCGACATTCTAGCAATGGAGATTCCGGTCCGATTGCTTTGAATGGGGGTGGCGAAAGAATGATTGGCGAAAGAATGATTGATGAAAGAATGATCGAAATCGTACAAAACCACTTCGGTTTAACCGCAGAGGACTCCTTTCCTGCGCCGAAGTGGTATTTCCAACAGATGTCGTGGGTTCAGAGTCCCTGGCACCCGGAAAACTTCGCCTACAACTATCCGCTGGCGCTGCGCATGCGCGGTCTTTTAGACCGGAGCGCACTGGAAGGGAGTTTCCAGGAAATTGTGAGGCGGCATCAGCCTCTCCGGTCAGTGTTTCGCATCATGGAGGACCGGCTCATCCAGATCGTACTGCCGCCGCAACCTCTCCCGTTGCCCGTTGTGGATCTGAGTAACGTATGCGAGGCTGAACGTGAGGCAGAGATACTCCGGCTTGCCGTAGCAGATGCCAATCGGCCATTCGACTTGAGTCAGGGCCCCTTATTGCGGGCCAAGTTGTGGCGTCTCGGGCCTGAAGATCACTTGCTGCTGCTGACCACCCATCACATCGTCTCCGATAATTGGTCCATGGCAATTCTGCTTCGTGAACTCTCACTCCTTTATGGAGCTTCTTCAGCCGGACAACCATCTCCCCTCGCCGAGGTTTCTTGCCAATACGGAGACTTCGTGCGACGGGAGCAGCAACGGTTCGAGCATCGGGAGTCGGAATACGTTGCCTTCTGGAAGGAGCAGCTGGCCGGCAGAGACAGTTTCCACCACGTACCTCCGGACCATCCCCAACCGCAGAGTCCGGAATATCGCGGAGCGCACGAACGCCTGACTCTGGATCGGAACTTGACGGATTCCCTGAAGACCTTGAGCCCGAAAGAAAAAGTTAGTCCATTCATGGTGCTTCTCGCGGCTTTCCAATGCCTATTGTGCCGATATTCTGGCCAACACGACGTAGCCGTCGCATCCTGTGTTGCAAATCGGCAGTCCTCCCAAGTTGAGCGGATGGTCGGTCATTTCAGCAATCATGTGATCTTTCGCACGAGCCTAGCGGATAACTCAACCCTTCGTGACGTCCTTCGTCAGGTTCGCCAAACAGCCCTTACCGCCTACTCGTATCAGGATTTGCCATTTGGAAGTGTGGTACAACAACTAGAAACTGATTCTGACGCCAGTCGAAATAACCTCTTCCAGGCGCTCTTGGTCCTAACTGAGGCTCCAAAAGACAAATGGGGCTTTCCCGGGCTGGATGTAAGGCCGCTTCCGCTTGATCTTGGAACAACGGCATTCGACTTAATCGTATGGCTAAAACTCGAGGAGAAACTCGAGATCGACCTCCAATACAACTCGGACCTGTTTGAAGCGGGCACTGTACGTCAGATCTTGGCAGACTACGGCACGGTGTTGGGCATCATGTCGAAAAACCCAGAAGCACAGGTTGGCGAACTCGGAATTGCGATGCTGCAAGCCGAAAGCCGTAACTCTCAGCGGCTCGAACCCGCACCTGAAGCCTACATGGGACCGAGAGACAGCATCGAATCAGAACTAGTTAAACTCTGGGAAGCGGTCTTAGACAAACGGCCTGTCGGTATCGAGGACGACTTCTTTGAATTGGGCGGAACGTCTCTCCTTGCTGCACGCTTGTTTGCGAAGATCGAGGAAGACTTCAAGCTAAGGATTCCTTTGGTTACCTTAGTCAAGGCTCCGACAATAAAGAAATTAGCCAAAGTCATTCACCTGCCCGGCGCGCCGAACGCATGGCATTCCCTGGTCACAATTCAGCCTAGCGGGGTCCGTCCGCCGCTCTTCTGCATCCACGGCGAGTCGGGACACTTACTAATGTATCGTAGCCTGGCGCGATACCTGGGCCCGGACCAGCCGATCTATGGGTTGCAGCCGCAAGGGCTGGACGGCAAGCAAGCTCCTCTAACTCGAATCGAAGACATGGCAGCTCGCTATATTAAGGAGATACAAGTCATTCAGCCTGATGGGCCTTACTTCCTGGCGGGCTACTGCATGGGTGGAACTATAGCCCTTGAGATGGCCCAGCAACTCAGTGGGCAGGGACAAAGGGTGGATTTGTTAGCGTTGTTAGATACCTATAACTGGAGAATGATGAAGCAAACGTTCCTGCATGACCTTTATTTCAATATTCAGAAATTGTGGTTCAGTTGCCATCACTTCTTTTCGACCAGTTCAAGGAATAGGCTGAGTTCGTTGCAAGCGAGATTTCACGAGCTCTCTAATGAATCGGGACTCGCTCAATGTAATAGACGTGCCGCGTGCGCTTATGTTCCGAATGTGTACTCGGGGCGAGTGTTACACGTCCGTCCCGCGCGGCAATATGCCCGATATAACCGGCCTGAAATGGACTTGGATGAATTGGTTACTGGCGGCCTGGAAGTCTTCTGTGTGCCTTCTTATCCCGCGCAACTTGTCGAAGAGCCGTTTGTTCTAGACTTGGCAACCAAATTGAGATCCTGCATCAGCGAATCAACCGCAAGAGAGAACTCTATTGCAGACGCAGACGCCCGCGTGCGCGAACATCAATCCGTGAGTTTTCCTCCCCCATCAACAACTACGGCAAACCTGGAAGTGTGCCAGTAACAGCAGGCAGTCACCTCGTCACGCAATACACAACATCCTGTAAAGAGGCACACAAGTGTGCGGAATTTTTGGAGCGATTAACAGAACCGGATTCTTTGACGGACCGGATTTTGACCGTTTCGTCGCGCTTACCAACCTGGTAGCGTACCGCGGGCCCGACGACTGCGGTCACCTTCCTCTGACGCTCAAACTGGTTGACTCACGGCGCGAACGGCTATTCGACGTATTCCTCGGGAACCGCAGGTTGTCCATCATTGACCTGTCGTCGTCCGGACATATGCCGATGTCAGACGGCAAGGGATGCTGGATCACTTACAACGGCGAGATTTTCAATTACCTCGAACTGCGGCGCGAGCTGGAAGCTCGTGGGCATACATTCAGGACGGGAACTGACACAGAGGTCATCCTGCATGTTTACGCCGAATATGGTGAGAGCGGTTTCGATCGCTTGAATGGCATGTGGGCATTTGCCATCGTGGATACCCGCGAGCGTAAGGTCGTCCTGAGCCGGGATCGTTTTTCGATCAAGCCGCTGTATCTCTTCAAGTCGAATGACGAACTTTATTTCGGCAGCGAGATCAAGCAACTATTGCCGCTCCTGCCCGCTCTCGAGCTCAATTCGGGCGCCATGACAGCGTACTTGGCGCAAGGCTTACTCGATCATGATGTCGAGACATTCTTCCGCGGGGTTACCCGGGTTCCGTCAGGGACCAATGTGATCGTTTCGCTGGACTCGGGCAGTATCGAAGAAAGAAAGTACTGGCGCTTCGAATCGGCAGGCTCGACTTCCGCTTCCTCGAAAGATCTCATCGAACAATTCCGGGCCCTGTTCTTAGACAGTGTCCGCATCCGCCTCAGGAGTGACGTCAAGGTCGGGGTCCTGCTCAGCGGGGGGCTGGACTCTTCGGCTGTAACCACTGCCGTGAGACAAGTCGGCGGAGAACAGTTGCAAACCTATTCGATCGTTTCCGAGCACGAGGGCTACGATGAACGGCGTTTTATCGACGTAATGTGCCAAGCCGGAGTCCCCAATCGCAAGGTCACGTTTCGCGTGGATGATGTCCTGGATTGCCTCGAACAGGTGCTGTACTACAGTGATGAACCGGTTGCCGAATTCAGCGTCATCGCGCAGCACCAACTTTTCGCGGCTATCAAGAACGACAGCGATGTCACCGTCCTGCTAAGCGGGCAGGGGGGCGACGAAACGTTGCTCGGATACCTTAAGTTCTTTTTCTTCCACGTCCAACTCTTGCTCAAAGCGGGGAAATATCTCGATGCCATGGAGTTGCTTGCCGCGAGCGCTCTGCACCGCACTGCCGTGACGCAATTCCGAATGTCCCAGGCGCGCCGGTATCTGCAGCACGATCGGAGGGGCATCTGGCAAGCGATGCTGGGCGATAACCAGCGTGCGCCCGTCTGGCAATGCGACGACATTCGTTCGCGACAAATCGCCGACATATGCCACTACTCGGTGCCCGCGTTAACTCACTATGAAGACCGCAATTCCGGCGCCCATTCCCTGGAGGTTCGGCATCCGTTCCTGGACCACCGATTGGTCAACTTTGTCGTGAACCTGCCCACGGAATTGAAGATCCATCAGGGCTGGACCAAGTACATTCTGCGTGCCGCGCTCCCCGAAATGCCTGCCGCGCTTCGCTGGCGGCGCGATAAGCAAGGCTTTCTGGTACCCGAACAGTTGTGGCTGAGGCGCGAACTTGTCCCGGAAATCCGGCGAAGATTTCGCGGGAGCACACTGGCCGAGCTCGATATCCTGAACGACAAGAAGTTCCTCCAATATTACGACCGTTTCCTTAACGGGAACTCGATTGCGTCGTCGGACATCGCGCGAGTTCTGATTGCAGAGATTTGGGCCGGACAGGTCTTCCAGTCCGGCATGTCACGCATTCCAATAGGACACCAAGCCACCAGCTTTGTGGTGCAGCCGGCCGTGTGTTAGGGAGCGGGTTGCGGGCGTGAGAAATAGTGCGTGTTCTTCCAGTCCCCCAACTCGACGTGCGTCCGTGCACGGACGGCCTCATGCATTGCGAGAGCGCCGGTCTGCCCGGTACTACTAAAATGGCGGACTGACCCTCACTGCTTTTTCCGTGCAGGATCTCGCGGCGGTGAGTCCCATATCTTTGGCCAATTGAAGACCGACCCCAGCAGTGCCACCATCCCAAGCACGGCAGCGACGGGTCCAAGAACCAGTCCACCAAACCAATTCCGATACGAGTAAGCGTGATCGTAACGGGAGTAGTGAAGGCCGAAGCCAACAGCCACCACGCCGACGATGCCACACATCAACCTCTTTAAACTGGGCAAACTAGATTCTCTGAACATGTCAAATCACGACCGCTTCCTTATACTCTCCATACACCTTCCGCATCGCGTCCGAAATTTCGCCCACCGTAGCGTTCGCCTCCACTGCCGCCAGTATCCGAGGCATTAGATTGTCTCCCGAGTTCGCCGTGTCTTCCACCGCCCGAATCGCGGCTTGCCAGGTCTCGGCATTGCGCTTCGCACGCAGCGCCCGCAGGCGCTCCACTTGTTTCGGCTCCAGCGAAGGATCAATGCGCTGGATCGGCACCGCCTTCTCATCTTCGCCCTGCATCTGGAAACGGTTCACGCCAACCACCACGGCCTCCACTCGATCCACCGCCTGCTGATATTCGTAGGCGGCGTTCTGGATCTCCTGCTGGACATATCCGCGTTCGATCGCTTTGAGCATGCCGCCCATCGCTTCGATTTTTTCCAGGTAGTCGACCGCGCGCTTCTCGATTTCGCTAGTCAGCGATTCGACGTAATACGATCCTGCCAGCGGATCGACCGTCAGCGGCGCGCCCGACTCGAACGCGATCACCTGCTGCGTGCGCAACGCGATTCGCGCCGAGGCCTCAGTCGGCAGCGCCAGCGCTTCATCATAGGAATTGGTGTGCAGAGACTGCGTCCCGCCAAGCACCGCCGCCATGGCCTGGATCGCCGTCCGCACAATGTTGTTCTCCGGTTGCTGCGCCGTCAGCGTGGAACCGGCCGTCTGCGCGTGGAAGCGCAACATCCACGATTTTGGATTCTTCGCCTTGAACCGGTCGCGCATAATTTTCGCCCACATCCGCCGCGCGGCGCGGAACTTCGCAACCTCCTCCAAGAAATTGCTGTGGGCATTAAAAAAGAAGGAGAGCCGCGGCGCGAACTGGTCCACATCTAGACCTGCGCGAATCGCCGCTTCCACATATGCGATACCGTTGCCCAGCGTGAAGGCGACTTCCTGCACCGCCGTCGATCCCGCCTCGCGCATGTGATAGCCCGAGATCGAGATCGTGTTCCATTCCGGCAGGTTCTCATTCGCCCAAGCAAAAAGGTCGGTGATAATGCGCATCGCCTGCTGCGGCGGATAAATATACGTCCCGCGCGCGATGTACTCCTTGAGCACGTCGTTCTGGATGGTGCCTGAAAGCTTGCGAACGTCTTTATCCTTATTCTTGCCCTGCCGCCGCGCCACGGCCACGTATAGCGCCAGCAGAATCGAAGCCGTCGCATTGATGGTCATCGATGTTGAAATCGCGGTCAGGTCAATGCCATCGAACAGACGCTGCATGTCTTCGATCGAATCAATCGCCACGCCGACTTTTCCGACTTCTCCCATGGCCAGTGGGTTATCCGAATCGAGCCCAATCTGCGTCGGCAAATCAAAGGCGACCGACAGCCCCGTCGTCCCGTTGGCCAGCAAATATTTGTAGCGCTTGTTCGACTCCTCGGCGTCGCCCATGCCCGCGTACTGGCGCATCGTCCAGAGGCGACCACGGTACATCGTGGCCTGCACGCCGCGGGTATACGGAAACTCTCCGGGATAGCCTACATCGCGGTCGTAATCCCACGCCGCGAGATCGGCGGGCGTGTAAAGGGGGCGTATCGGGACATGAGAAGACGTCTCTTCGCTCTGGAGAAGGGCTCCCCGCTTCGGCGAGGAGTTGGGAGTCTTGACGTCCGTCATGTTCCGCTACCCTTCTTCATTCCGAACTTCTCGGCGTCTCTGCGGTTTCAGGTTTGGCTCGCAGCTCGGAGCTTTTTAGCCTTTAGCTCTCTTCTTTACCCGCCAGAACGAGCTCAGACCGAACCAGATGAACGAAACCGTAAAGCACACCGCCAGCACCAGCCGCCCCGGTCCAGCCGCGTGGCCAGACTGGTACTTCCCATACTCGCGCATGCCAGCCAGGGCCCCGATTCCGGCGATCGCCAGGAAGGTGAATCCGGTCACTTCCAGCCAGAGCTGATGCAGCACGCGCCCGAAAGAGCGTGCTATCGCGCGGGTCCCCGCCAGGACCGCGCGGCCCGTCCGGCTCCGCTCCACCATGTTGGAGGCTACATTGGCGGCGGCACGGTAAATCAACTTAATCTTCCTGGCCGTTTGGCCGTCGATTCTCGGTCGGTCGATCTTGGGCCGGTCGATTCGTCGGTCGATCATCAGTCGATTTTAGCAGCGGCCAGGCGTACAATGTCGGTTGGGCGTCGTCACAATCGCTTGTGATGTCCCCCATCAGCGGCGTC
>Ga0193751_1000312_pt1 | contig 40938 bp, 35 predicted proteins | sample L1c2metaG_FD_143050 | JGI IMG/M metagenome (GOLD analysis project Ga0193751, IMG submission 143050) | Soil microbial communities from a riparian zone of the East river system, Colorado, United States - L1c2 | ecosystem: Environmental > Terrestrial > Soil > Riparian zone | place: USA: East River...
ATAGCCTGGCAATCCCTGGCACCGACCCCGTCCACCCATTCAGGTGAGGCTGACCGCTCGGGACCGTCTTGCCCGCCCGCCCAAGCCTATTGATCTCTCAGAGGGCTGCGCCCCTTTCGACCCCCGCCCGTCCCGGCGGCTCCGGGCGGCGCGAAAAGGCCCGCCAGGACGGCGGGCCTTTTCTTTTGGCGGTCTCCTGCGCGTTGCGCTAGACGGCGGCCGGCTGCAGATCGAGCGGCTTCAGCAGGTCGTGCGCGGCCGTGGCGTCGCGTATGGTCTGCTTTCCCGCTGCCGGGCTCATCTCCTGCGAAAAGATCTCGATCCGGTTGCCATCGGGGTCGAAGACGTAGACGCTCTTGCTGATGACGTGGTCGGCGGTGAACTCAACCTGAGCGCCGTGACTCTTCAGCCGTTCGTACAGCTCGCGTAGCTCCGGCTCGCCGCCGTCGATCTCGAGTGCGGTGTGGGCCAGGCCTGAGCTGCCGACCGGCTGATCGTCCGGCACCTTGATAAGAGCGATGTCGTGGTCCCGCTCGTCCCCGAAGGACAGGAACGCCATCTGCATGTCCTCGAAGAAGTTGACGCACTCCATGCCGAGTGTCTCGGTGTAGAACGGGATTGATCGCTTCGGGTCCCGTACGCCCAGGACGACACGTCCAACCTTCTTGATGCTTGCCATAGGACTTCTCCTTCGATAAATTAGAATGCGATGTCATATTCTAATTAGCGATGCCTCGTGTCAAGCCCCAGCGAGCGATTTTGCGGAAAGATATTTTGTGAGGGTTTCGATGGCGCCACGCTTCGTCGCGGGAGAACGCTTACCGCGGCCGCCGACGCAGGCCCGCAGCATCGCGTCCCAAGAGCGGCTGTTGGACGCGGCGCAACGGCTGTTCGGCGAGCAGGGCTACGACGAGACCTCGGTAGCCGAGATCGTCAGCGAAGCGCATGCTTCCGTGGGCGTCTTCTACAATCGATTCGTCGACAAGGCCGAGGTCTTTCGTGCCGTAGTGCACCGGGTGCTGGAACGCGTGCTGGCGATGTGGGCCGAAGCGCTCGATCGGGGGCGACGGCCTGGCGCCGGCCTTGCTGAAGTTGTGGCGGAGGTCGTGAGGGATCTCGCGCAATTCCTGCGCGCGAACGGGCCGATGCTTCGCGCGATTAGTATGCGAAATATATCCGACCCAGCCGTGGTGGTGATCAGCCGGGGCGTAAGCGGTCTTCTTGTTGCCCCGCTCGCGGAGCTGCTTCTCCAGCATCGCGCTGAGATCTCGCACCCAAACCCGGAGCTGGCGGTAGACTTGGGGTTCCAGATGCTGTACGCGACGCTGCGGCAGACAGTGCTGTATGGTGACGAGCGGCCAACGGAGCTGGCTATGAGCTGGGAAGAGCTGGTGGCTGAGCTGTCGAGGGCCTACGTGGCGTATCTGAAGGCAACCTGAAGGTTCCACCCCTCATCCCCGGCCCTTCTCCCTCAAGGGGAGAAGGGGGCGAGAGGAGAATGCCAGAATGAAGTATCACCGGTTCGGCACAACGGACTTCGAAGTCTCGGCGATCGGCCTCGGCTGCATGAGTATGTCGGGCGCCTACGGGCCGGCCGACGACGCCGAATCGATCGCGACCCTGCATCGCGCCTTCGATCTGGGCGTCAACTTCCTCGACACGTCGGCGAGCTACGGCAACGGCCATAACCACGAGCTGATCGCCAAGGCACTCAAGGGCCGCCGCGAGCGGATCTTCATCCACTCGAAATCCGGCAGTCCGCGAACCCCCGACGCAACCGGCAATCGCAGCGGCAGCACACCCGAATATCTGACGCGCGTCTGCGAGGAGAGCCTCGAGCGCCTCGGTATCGAGACGCTCGATGTCTTCTGCATGTCGCGCGTCGATCCAAACATCCCGATCGAGGAATCGGTCGGCGGGATGGCGCGGCTGGTCGAGCAGGGGAAGACCCGATATATCGGGCTTTCCGAAGCGAGCGCGGCGTCGATCCGGCGCGCCCAGAAGGTGCATCCGATCGTCTCGCTGCAGATCGAGTACTCAATCTGGTCGCGAGACGCGGAGGAGTACGGGAATCTGCAGGCGTGTCGCGAGCTCGGGATGAGCCTGATGGCCTACGGGCCGGTCGGGCAGGGCTTCCTCGCCGGCCGCTTCCATGCATCGAGCGACATCCCCGAGGAGCGTCGCAACCGACCGCGCTACCGGCGCGAGAACCTGTCGCACAATCTCAAGCTGCTCGCGGCTTTCGAAGCGCTGGCCCGGGAGAAGGGCGCAACGCCGGCGCAGCTGGCGCTCGCCTGGCTGCTGGCGCAGGGCGCGGACGTTGTGCCGATTCCAAGCAGCAAGACGCGCGGTCATCTGGAGGAGAACCTCCGGGCGGTTGAGCTGGAGCTAACGAAGGACGACCTCGCGAGGCTCGACGCGCTGATGCCGCCCGGCGCGGCGGCGGGCACCCGAAGCGAAGACATGGCGCGGGTAAACAACTAAGGCGACGTGGGGACCTACCCTCTAGCCCCCTCCCCTCGAGGGAGGGGGAACAGAGGAGGAGGAATATCCCTAGTCGTCGCCATAGTCCCATTCCCAGTTGCGGTCTTCGTAGGCGTCATTGGGCATCAGGCTCTTCAGGCCCTGCTTGGCGATCTCGCTCTCGTAGCGCTCCCGAATCCACGGATCCTCATCGGGGTACTCGATCTGGTGACGGTAGGGGTTGCCGCTGAACTGCGGCAGCGCGTGCAGTGCCAGGTAGCGTGCGCTCTCGCGGCCGCCGTTGAAGTGCTGGTGGTACCAGTTGTCCGGCGGCACGAAGATCGTGCCCTCCTGCCAGGGGCAGACCGCCCGCTCGCCTTCCACGCCTGGTCCCGGCCACAGTACGGAGTAGCCGTCGCCCTTGGGGATGACGATCACGCGCCCCGGGCCATGCTTGTGCGCCTTTTTGTAGAGCTGCGGGTCGAAGACCGACATGTGGCAGTCCATGTCTCCGCCGGGGAACTCGATGCGGACGACGTAGCCGCCGGCGCCGCGGCCCCAGAAGGGGACGAGCTTGTCCCAGGAGTTCATGTTGGGGATGAAGTTCGCGCGCCAGTAGACGCCCTGACCGCGCCGACCGCCGGCGCCCGGCCGCGTCATCATGACCGCCTCGGCGTAAAACTCCTCCTTCCCGTAGAGGCGCTCCGGCTCTTCGAGCGGGCCGCGGAACTGGAAGTCGGCGTCGGGCACGGCCGACATCGCGAGCGGCAGGTGGTTGTAGTTGAGCAGGCGCGCCGGCCTGTCGCCGCGGGCATTGCTGAACTGGTGCCAGCAGTTGCGAGGGAGCAGAAACAGGCTGTGCTTTTGCCACCCAAACGTCTGGCGGGGGCCGTCTCCTGCCCAAACGGTGCACAACCCCTGACCCTCGAGGACGTAGACGACTTCGCCCACCGCCATTTTCCAGGGCTCCGAGCTCTTGCCGGGCGGGATCTCCGTGATGCGAGCCTCGCAGACGCCCTGCATGCCCATGAGCTGGATGAAGGCGGCGTTGACGCCTCGTTCGGGCCACTCGGCGAGCTCCATCGCGCCGGGATCCGCGACGAAGTGGCCGCGATAGATCGGTAGGCCGGTCGATTCCATCCACTCGTCGTAGGGGTAGCGGCCCCGCATGACCGGCCCTCGCGGCGCCGGCGGTGGTGTCTGCTGTTGAACCATGGATGATTCTCCTGACTTGCTGAGCGTGGCCCGCTTAGGGTCTGGTTTGCCCGCCCGCCCACCCGAAATTGAGATTTAGATCGAGGGTTGCACCTCCGTGCCCCCGCTTCTATCGCCTATTTGTCGTCGCCATAATCCCACTCCCAGTTGGGATTTTCATAGGCTTCTTTGGGCATTAGGCTCTTCATGCCCCGCTTCTCCAATTCGCTGGAGAAGCGCTCGCGGATCCAGGGCTCTTCGTCGGGATATTCGATCTGATGCCGGTAGGGGTTGCCGCTGAACTGCGGCAGCGGTCCAAGGGCAAGGTAGCGGCCCTCACCCGCGCCGGTGTTGAAGTGCTGGTGGTACCAGTTCTGGGGTGGGACAAAGATCGTCCCCTCGCTCCACGGGCAGACGACCTTCTCGGCGCCCTCGACCGGGCCCGAGAAGGGGGTTCCCGGCCAGAGCACGGAATAGCCTTCGCCTTTGGGGATGACGATAACTCTGCCCGGACCGTGCTTGTGGGCCTTCTTGTAGAGCTGGGGATCGAACACGGACATGTGACAGCTCATCTCCGCCCCGGGGAATTGGATAAACACGACCGTGCCGCCCGCGCCGCGGCCCCAGAACGGGACCAGCTTGTCCCAGGCGTACATGTCGGGAATGAAGTTGGCGCGCCAAAAGGTCCCCTGGCCGCGGCGGCCGTCTGCCCCTGTCACCATCTTGGCCTCGGCGTAGAAGTCCTCACCCTCAGCCTGCAGTAGGCCCGAGAGCTCGTAGGGGTTGTTGAACAAGAGATGCGGCTCAGGGAAGGCTGACATCGCCACCGGAAGGTAGTTGTAATTCAACAACCGCAGCGTTTGGTCGCCTCGGGCATTGGAAAGCTGGTGCCAGCAGTGACGCGGGAGGCAGAAGAGGCTGTGCTTCTGAAACTCGAAGGTCTTTCGAGCTCCGTCGCCAGCCCAGACTGTCGCGAGGCCCTGACCCTCGAGGACGTAGACGACCTCGCTGATCGCCATCTTCAGAGGCGGCAGCGTCTCGCCGGGCGAGATCTCGGTGATTCGGGCTTCGCTTACGCCCTGCTGGCCCTCGAGCTGAATAAAGCACGACTTGCAGCCCCGTTCCTTCCACCACCCGAGCTCAAGCGCCATTGGGTCGGCGACGAAATGACCGCGGTAGATCGGTATGTCCTGGGATTGCATCCATTGCTCGTAGGCTCGACCGCCTGTGCTCGCGGGCGGTATCCGGACCTGCTGAACCATAACGCGATTCTCCTGTTGCTGCCCGCTTGCGGCCGTCTTGCCCGCCCGCCCACCCGCCTATTTGTTCTTCGTCGGGGATTGCATCCCCGTGCCCCTGCGCCATCGCATGTGGGGCTGCCCGCATTTCCACCGAAACCGATGAGGGAACCGCTCATCAAAACGGAAAGGTCTCGCCGCCGCCGACGGAGATGACCTCGCCGCTGATGTAGCCTGCGTCGTCGGACGCCATGAAGGCGATCGCCGCCGCGACCTCCTGTACCGTCGCCGGCCGGTGCAGACCCAGGCTGAGCGGCCGCTCCTCACGGTTTCCCTCCTCGTCGCTCGGCTGCTGGATCCGCGCGTCCTCGGGCACCTCGGTCTGGGCGACGTGCTCCAGGCGGTAATCGCGCCGGTAGACCTGCTCCTTGCCGGTGTTGAGGGAGGGAGCGACACAGTTGATGCGGATCCCGTGGCGGCCGACTTCTTTGGAAACAGAGACGGTCAGACCGATCAGCCCGCCCTTTGAGGCGGCGTAGGGCACACGATTGAGGCCGACGAGGGCATGGGTCGCCAGCGTAACGATATTCCCGCCGACGCCGTCGGCGCTCGCCTTGTGCTGCTCGATCATGTATGGCAGCACGGCATGGACGCACCACATGGTCGGCCAGAGGTTCTTGTTGACGGTCTCGACGATTTGTTCCTCGGTGTTGAGCTGGAAGGGGGCGCTCCAGACGGTGCCGCCGACGATGACGATCAGCGAGTCGATGCGGCCGTAGGTCTCGTTGGTGAACTGCATCAGGCTGCGGCAGCCTTCGGCTGATCGGTAGTCGCCGATATGAACGCTGGCCTTCTCGCCGGCGTCGCTGACCTCTCGCTGCGCCTTCTGAGCGATATCCTCGGCCCAGTCGCCGATTACGACCGTGGCGCCCTCGGCGGCGAGGCGCCGCACCGTGGCGAGGCCGATGCCCTGACCGGCGCCTGCGACCACGCAGATCTTGTTCTCAAAGCGACGCGCGCCGCGCGAGAGTGGATCCAGCGTACGTCTGGTCGAAGATTCGGAAGCCATACTAGTACCAGCTTTCAGCATTCAGCCATCAGCAGTCAACCGATCAGCCCTGGGGCGCTTCGGGCGCGATTAGCCGTCACCCTTCGACAGGCTCGCGGTTAGCGGGCCGTCACAGACCGTAGAAGCGGCGGGGGTTCTCGCGCAGGATCTTGTCGATCAACTCGCGGGACATATCCTCACGCGCCTGGAGCGTTCCGACGACAGCGACGTCTGCCGACGGGTCGCCGCCATGAAGCCGGTTCGTAAACGACACCGGCTCCAGAGTCGGCAACTGGTTGGCGTGGTGACCGTAGTCCGAGCCGGTGATCAGATTGTCCTCGCCGACGTACCCGGCGAGGTAGGGAATGTCCTCGTCCGACTCGCAGGAGACGAAGATCCGATAGTCGCGAAACAGGTCCGGCCCGAGGTGGGCGAGATCAAGCTTGTTCTTCCGCCGCCAATCGCGCTCGACATAATGCAGCACGTATGGCACCCATGAGGCGCCGGTCTCGATGAAGCCGATGCGCAGATCGGGAAAGCGCTCGGGAATGCGATTGGTGACAAGGTGCTGGAAGCCGATCAGCGGCAGCATGCGAACGCCGGGGAAAGAGCCGCCGATAGTGCTGTCCAAGATCGACGTGAGCGCGGGGGCGCCGGGGCCGGTGTGGATGCACAGCGGCATGTTGAGACGGCTGGCCTCCTCATAGATTGGGTAGAAGTAGGGCTCCGCCAGCGAACGCTCACCCTCGATTCCGCGCGCGTTGAATCCGACGGCGCCGTGCTCGCGCGCCCAGTTCAGCTCGCGAATGCACGCCTGGACATCGTGGAACGGCGGCACCGCGACCCAACGCAGGCGGCCCTTGCCCTGCTCGTAGGCGTTGGCCATAAAGCGGTTGTAGGCCTGGGCAAGGGCGACGTCCAACTCGGCGTCGAACGTCAGGTGGGCGATGAACAGCGTCGGAAAGACGACCTGCATCTCGACACCCATAACAGTCGCCTCTTCGAGGCGGGTCTCCACGTCCCAGAGCGATTTGGTCAGCCAATTGCGGCCTTCCAGCTCACCCGGGTCGGCCGGCGGCGTCTGCAGCGCTTGGCCGCCCTTGCCATCCGGCTTCGGCACGACCACGCCGTCGATCATCCAGCGTGTGCGCGGCCGGCCGGTATCGGGGTCGTCATAGAGCATCGACAGGGGCTTGCGGCGCTTGAGCGCCTCCGGGAAGTAGTCCCACATACGCTCCGACTCGATCACATGGGTATCAGCGTCGATAATGCCGTTCATCGCGCCCGTCTCCTGTTTTACCCTCGTTTGCTCAATCGGTTGTTCGCCTCTTCGGTTGTTCGCCTCTGATGATAGCCGGGTTGCGACCGGATATTATTCCCACGCTGGCGCGCTGGCCGCGACCGGCGAAACGAGCCTGGGGCGCGGGGCGAAGCCCCGAACAAAATTAATCTCCCCCTTCCACTCGGGAAGGGGGCAGGGGGATGGGAACCAATGGAAATCTGCGATATCCACCATCATCTCGGCGCGCTGATCGGCGGCAGCCTTCAGGAGGGCGAGGGCTGGATGGACCGCGACTACGCATCCCGCGTCGCGATGATGGACGCGAACAAGGTCGACTTTGCCGGCATCCTGGCCGCGACTGGGTACATCCAGGCGGATGGCATCAAGGCGACGATGCGCTCCAACGACGCCGTCGCAGAGTATCGCAAGCGCGACCCAAAGCGCTTTCGCGTCGCCGCCGGCATCGTCGAGCCGCTGCACGGCGTTGCATCGCTGGACGAGCTCGATCGGATCAAGCACGAACTGCAGCTGGACGGCGTGGTCTGGCACCACCGCTTCCAGGGCCTGGCGGTCGACAGCCCGCTAATGCGGCCGCTGCTGAAGCGGGTCTCGGAGCTTGGCCTGGTGCCGTTTCTGCACACCAACGCCGAATCGAACCTGGAGGCGGCATGGCGCCTGGAGCGGTGGGCGAACGAGTTCCCTGAGCTGACCTTCATCGGCATGGACGCCCTGCATGGCAACGCGCACGGACAGATGACGCTGGAGATCGCGAAGCGGACGCCGAATATTATTTGGGATACATCGGGCGCCCGCAACCCGCGGTTCCTGCTGCGATTCGTGGAGGAGGCAGGATCGGAGAAGCTCGTGCTTGGCAGCACCTATTACTCCTACCCTCCCAGCTACAGGAGCAATCGAGAGCTGGAGGTTATTCGGGAGTCGGGGATGCGCGAGGAGGACCTGGCGAACGTCCTCGCCGGCAACATGAAGCGGCTTCGGGCTGACATAGGGGACAGGTGATATGGGATAAGGGACAGGGGTCAGAAGCGTGGCAGAAACGAAAAACGGGGGAACCGGCTGGCTCATCGATGAGTTGGCGCACGCAGGCCCCGAGCATCTCGACACCAACTTCGTCCAGACCTACGACTACAAGCAGCATTTCGACCCGACGCCTCATCTAGAGAAGCTCCGTTCCCTGGGCCTCGGCCGGACAAGCACGCTCGTCGATTTCGGGACCGGTACTGGGGCGCTTGCGGTAGCAGCTTCGCCCCTCTGCAAGCGGGTGGTTGCCGTCGACGTCTCGCCCCCTATGCTCAACGTCCTTGCTTCGAAGGCCGCACAGGCTGGACTGCGAAACATCGAGCCAGTTCGACAGGGCCTGCTCACCTACCAGCATCACGGGGAGCCTGCAGACTTCGCGGTCACAAGGAATGTCCTGCACCACCTGCCCGATTTCTGGAAAGCGGTCGCGCTGCAGCGAATAGCGGCGGTGCTCAAGCCAGGTGGAGTCCTCTTGCTTCGGGACCTCGTCTTCTCTTTCGAGCCGCGGGAGAGCCAGCAGGTCCTTGAGGCATGGTTCCAGGCGGCGCCGGCAGAACGCCCGGAGGCGGGATATACGCGAGCCGAATACGAGACCCACGTGCGCACGGAGTTCAGCACGTTCTCGTGGCTGCTCGAACCGTTGCTGTCCCATGCCGGCTTTGAAATCAAACAGGCGTGGTACAGCGACTCGCGCGTTTTCGCCGCCTACACGTGTGTGAAGCTCTGAGCGATGCGGTAGTGGTAGTCGTAGGCGGTGTGAAAGCCAAGACGCCCGTAGAGTCCGACTGCGGGTGCGTTCTCGCGCATCACCTGCAGATACATTTCCCTTGCGCCATGCCGTGCACCCCACGCAGCCAGGGCGTGGAGCACTCCTGTCGCCGCCCCGCGACGACGAAACTCACCGAGTGTCGCCATGCAAAAGACACCGACCCAACCTTTGTCGAGAACACCGACTCCCACAGCGACCGTTTGGCTTCCCGTGGAGAGCAAAACGTATGCCGTGGGGCGCCTGATGCGCTGCAGGATCGCCCGCCGGATATCGGCTTCGGATTCGCTGACCGCTTCAGCCTGGCAGTATGTCGCGAGCCATTCTTCTTCGGGAGTGTCGAAGATTCGAACGGAGGCATCCGAGGGCAAAAGCGCTTGGGTAAGCACCGTTTGAATCGGCGCAACCTGGACAGCCGTTTCCGCCGCCCTGACGTAGCCGCGACTTTTCAGCAGGGTCTCCAGCCGACCGGGCCGCGACGCTGGGCAAAGCTGGAAGCAGGACGGCTGCCCCCGCGTGGCATAGAAGGTCTCAACGGTGTCAAGCCGCGGCTCCAGAGTCAGCGGCCCCGTTGTCTGATTCGGCCAGACTGAGTTCGCACGGCGAGTAACTCCGCGCGCGAACCGGAGGCGCCAACCGTCCAGCTCCTGGACCTCGTCCGCTGGCCATGCATCGAATGCGCTGCCCTCGAGCCTATCGATCAGTCGCAACTCGTTCCCCATCTCCTGGACCGCTTTGCAGCGCTTCTCGGTTGTAAGGGCGTCACGGGGCTCCCGTGCGGGAACGGCGCGTTTGGGCTCCGACTCAGGCGAGAAGGCGACGGAAATACGTCGCTGAGTCTTCGTATCCGAGCGACTTGTAGAACGGCTCGGCGCGCCGCGTCGCCAGTGCAACCAGGCGGCAACCGCGATTGGCGGCCCAGGCCTCAAATTCCTGAATGAGCCTTTGCCCGACGTGCTGACGCCGCCACGACTCTCCCACCATCAGCTCTTCCACCCAGGCGACGGGGCCGTTCGCATAGAACGTATCGTGAGCGAACCCTAGAAGATAGCCGATTGCGGTCCCGGCTTCGGCGACTAGCAGGCAGGCGCGTTCGTTGACCACCAGCCGCGAGAAAGACCCTCGAAAGCTCTCCTCGTCCGGCATAAATGAGGTGGCGAACGTCTTTACGAGCGGGAAGAGGGCGTCCCGATCAGCGAATGTCGCCGGACGGATAGTGAGTTCGTTCATGATCCCTATCAACGACACGGGGACGAGTTATGCCGAGGCCGAAGCACTCTACGCCATGCGGCCGCAGTGGCAGGGATAAGAGGCATCTTCGTATGTCGTGGGTTGTCAAACGGCAGCCCTCCCGACCGCTCGGCGTGCCAACTCCACCCCCATGTCTAGCGCCTTCGAGCCGCCGCGCCTGTCCTCGCGCATCAACACCCAGGTCTTGACGGCCGACTCACCATTGGCGCGCACACCTCACGAACCGCTTCGAGCGCGGCGAGCTCGCTCTCGTAATCGCCGATGACGTTACCGGTCCCGACTTCCCAAAGTTCGTAAATCATCCGAGTCGCTCCTCTTATCCCAATTTAGACTTGCACCACTCGAACCACGCAAGCAAGCAGCGTTGCCGCGTCTGCCCACAGTGTGTGGTGGCCCGGGCTTCGCAACGTCCGCTCGAACTCGACCCCGCCCGCCAGATCGAATATCGAGCTTAGCGATGTACCCGCCAAGCGGTGGGAACGCTCGCGCCTTGCGCCGCGCCTGCGCCTCAGTCGCGTAGGCAGACACACCCGCGAGAAGACGGTTACTCGCGTCTCGTGGGAGCGCCCTGCCTTGTTCGACGGCTGATAGAAAATCCAGCTCCGTCGGCGGATTCGATTTGACGATGCGAAAGAAGCTCGGCACTGTGCTCTTCGTAGTCTGGCTGCCCTACAATCCTCACGGTGCCCCGTTCGACAGTCAGGCGAGGAGGACGCGATGGGGATTGTTGAGACAGAACTCGACGGCGGGATCATGGTGGTTAGGATGAGCCGGCCGGAGCGGCTCAATGCGCTCGGTACAGAGATGCGGACCGAGCTCGCAGAGGCATGGCGCGCGTATCGCGACAGCCCCGACGCGGAAGTTGCGATCTTCACTGGCAGCGGGCGCGCCTTCTGCGCCGGCGAGGATATGAAGGAATCGGTCGAGCGCGGGACTGTCGGCGGAGTGCGCCCGCAGGTCGAGAATCCCTACGACGACGGGACGCTCACCAAGCCGGTGATCGCCGCAATCAACGGCTTCGCGATGGGCGGCGGCTTTCAGCTGGCCGAGAAATCGGACCTGCGTGTTGCCGCGCGCGGCGTGATCTTCGAGATGTCAGAGGCCAAACGCTGGCTGCTCGGCGGCTACAACCATGGCTTCGTCGGCGGCGTATCGCAAGCGGTTGCGACTGAGATGGCCTTCGCCTTTCGCTTCACCGCCGAGCGGCTGCACCAGCTCGGCTGGATTAATCGGCTCGTCGAGCCGGACGAGCTGCTGCCGGCCGCCCGCGAGATGGCGGAGCACCTGATGACGCTGCCGCCCGCGTCGCGGGTTAACACGCTGATGATGATGCACGCAATGCGGCCGGCGGTCTCCGACGAGCTGCTGCAGCTCGCGGACCGCCTGCGCGACCACGGCTCCAAGGACGACCTGATGGAGTCGAGGCGCGCTTTTGCGGAGAAACGCCAGCCCAACTTCAAGGGCTGGGACGACCCTGAGGACCGGTTCCGGACGCCGACGCTGGAAACGGTTCGACTGGAGCGTGCTGCCAAATGAGTTCCCGTGAGGGATTCCTGGGAGAGTTCTAGGCCAGCTTGGGCCGCGAGTTGGATCTCGTGCGCGCCCTCACCCTAACCCTCTCCCCAGGGAGAGGGGATGAGAGTCTCCCTCATTCGCCAGACGGGCGAGCCGGCCCCCGTCGTGGGCGTCGGGGCGAGACCCGCGACGAGGGCCCGCAGCAAGTCCTGTCAGGGTGACGCTCCGATTGCACGCGAACGCAACTAGGGGAGGAGAGCGATGAAACGCAGCACCGACCGCATCCTAACCACCCACGTCGGCAGCTTGTGCCGCCCGCCGGACGTTCTGGAGATCATCCGCCGGCACGACGACGGCGCGGACTACAGCCCCGCCGAACGCGCGACGATCGACCGAGAGGTTGCCGGCGCGGTGCGGATGCAGGCTGACTGCGGCATCGACATCCCCAGCGACGGCGAGTACTCCAAGTCGAGCTTCTCCGCCTATGTGCAGGACCGGCTCACCGGCTTCGAGACGAAGCCGTCAACCGAGGGCCGCCGGCTGTTCGACCGTGGCCGGGACCGGAAGAAGTTCGCGGACGCTTACGTGGAAATCGATGGAGGCGCTTCCACGAGCGTGGGGGTCGTCGTCTGCTCGGGGCCTATCGCCTATCGCGGCGAAGCGAAGGTTGCGGCCGACCTCGCGGCCTTCAAAGCGGCGCTTCAGGGGCTCAACTTTGCCGAGGCGTTCATGCCCGCCGTCGCCCCCGGCACCGTCGAGCTGCAGCGGCGCAACGAGTACTACAAGACCGAGGAAGAGTACCTGTTCGCCATCTCCGGCGCGATGAAGATTGAGTACAAGCTGATCGTCGATGCGGGCTTCATTCTTCAGATCGATGACCCGCGGTTGGTAACCGAATTCGACTCGACCGATCCGGCGCCATCGGTGGAGGAGTATCAGAAGTTCGCGGCAGTCCGAGTCGAGGCGCTCAACCACGCGCTCGCCGGGCTGCCGCAGGACCGCATCCGCTACCACGTCTGCTGGGGAAGCTGGCACGGCCCGCACTCCACCGATATTCCGCTGCAGGACATCCTGCCGGTGGTTCTGAACATTCGCGCCGACGCATTCTCAATCGAGGCGGCCAACCCGCGACACGAGCACGAGTACCACGTCTGGGAGACGGTGAAGCTGCCGGAAGGTCGAGCGCTGATCCCAGGCGTCATCGCCCACACGACAAACCATGTAGAGCATCCGGCGTTCGTCGCGGAGCGGATCACCAACTACGCCAAGATCGTCGGACGCGAGAACGTGATCGCCGGCGTCGACTGCGGCTTCGCGCAGGGCGCCGGAACCCAGCGGGTGCACCCGAGCATCATGTGGGAGAAGTTCCGCATGCTCGCCGAGGGTGCTCGCCTGGCTTCGCAGCAGCTTTGGAGATACCCATGAAACGCAGCACGGACAGAATCCTTACCACACATGCCGGTAGCCTGCCCAGGCCGCCCGACCTGCTTGACATGGTCGTCGCGCAGGAGCAGGGAGAACGGGTCGATGCGGCCGCGTTTGACCGCCGGCTCCGATCCGCGGTCGATGAGATGGTGCAGAGCCAGGTGCGGGCGGGTATCGACGTTATCTCGGACGGCGAGATGAGCAAGCCGTCCTTCAACGGCTACGCCAACGCCCGCCTCGCCGGTTTCGAGGGCGCGCCGGCGGAGCAGGTGCCCGGCGGCTTCCCGGACGTGCAGGCGTTTCCCGGGCTCGCGGAGCGTCTGTTCCGCTCCAACCGCATCGTCCGCAGCCAGCCGGCCTGCACTGGTCCGGTGAGCTACAAGGGTGTGCCTGCTGTGGAGCGGGACCTCGCCAACTTCAGCGCCGCATTGAACGGCGCGCGCTATGAGGAGGCCTTTCTGCCCGCCGCGACACCCGGCGGGATCATCAGCCGGCCGAATCAGCACTATGCGACCGAGGAAGACTTCATCTTCGCGGTTGCCGATGCGATGAAGGTCGAGTATGAGGCTATCTCCGCGGCCGGCTTCCTCCTACAACTCGATGCGCCGGACATGGCGCTCGGACGCAGCGCCTGGTACGGCGACAAGCCGGTGTCCGTCTTTCAGCAGCACCTCGAGCTGTGCGTCGCCGCGCTCAACCGCGCGCTGGCGAACATCCCGGCCGATCAGGCCCGCCTGCACGTCTGCTGGGGCAACTGGGCCGGACCGCACCATTTTGATGTGCCGCTGGCGGACATTATCGACATCCTGCTCAAGGCGAAGGTTGGCGCACTCTACGTCGAGGCCTTCAACCCGCGCCACGAGCATGAGTGGACAGTGTTTGAGAAGACGAAGCTGCCGGACGGCATGGCCCTTATCGTCGGGATGATCGATACCAAAACGAACTACATCGAGCATCCGCAGTCGATCGCGCAGCGCCTGCAGCGCTACGCCGGGCTCGTGGGGCGTGAGAATCTCATCGCGGGCACCGACTGCGGATTCGGCACGACCGCGGATCGTTCGACTGTGCTGCCGGAGGTCGCCTGGGCCAAGCTGAGTTCGCTGGCAGAGGGCGCGCGGTTGGCGTCGAAGGCTCTTTGGCCGTAGGGGCACGGCATTGGCGTACCGCTACGGAGAATCGAGAACTGCGCGGGCGAGACGCCCAAGCGCGCCACCCTTTCGGAGGCTGAAGCATGAAGGTTCTTGTTCTGGGCGGCACAGGGTTCATCGGGCCTCGGGTGATGCGACGGCTCCTGGACCGCGGGCATGAGGTGTCCTGCATGGACATCAATCCCGCGTCGCCGCTTATCACCGACATCCGCGATCGAATCAACTTCACCCGTGGCGACATCACGCTCATGGATGACGTCGTCGAGGCAATGGTGGATGCGAGGCCTGACCGCGTCTTGAATTTGGCCTATGCGCTCGGCGCGCCGGAGAGCGACCCGCATCCTGCGGTGCGGCTCAACATCCTCGGCATGGACAACTGTTTCGAAGCAGCGCGCATCTGCGGCATCAAGCGCGTCACCTACGCCAGCTCGCTCGCCGTTTACGGCCAGCAGCGCCACTTCGGGGATCGCGCGGTGACCGAGGACGACCTCCGCATGGGCACCGGCGTTTACGCCGTGTCGAAGATCTACAACGAGCACCAGGCAGACTGGTACAACAAGGCCTACGACATGGCCATCACGGGCATCAGGCCCGCCAACGTCACCGGCCCGGACAAAGCGCGGGGTTCGATGGACCACGTCCAATGCATCACGCAGCCAGCCAGAGGCCTGCCGGTCCAGTTTCCATTCCGAGACGCCATGCGACTCCCTATCCACGTCGACGACATCGCCGAGGTTTTTGTGCGGGTCACGCTCGCGGACTCAACGCAGCACTCGATCTACAACTCCGGCGGAGAGACCATCAGCCTCGGCGCACTGGCCGATCTTGTGCGGCGCTACCTGCCCGACGCCCAGATCGGCTTCGAGAAGGACGCGGGCGGCTTCGAGCAGTCGGGGATGCACATGATGGACAACACGCGCCTGCTGCAGGAGTTCGAGGTTGAGTACGCGCCCTTCCCGCAACGTGTGCTGGAGATCATCAATGACATCCGGAACGAGGAGGGTCTGGCAGCCGTTAAGGACTGAGGACTGAGTGCCGAGGACTAAGTCGCGAACCCAGTCAGCAGTCTTCATGGCTCAGTCCTGAGGAGCGGTGCGACGCGGGTCATCGCCAGCTCGAGAGCCCGCATTGTGTCGATGTGCGGGAGGCCAATCAGCCGGGCCTGGAGGGCGACGTGGGTGAGGCTGAGGGCTTCCGCGATCGCCGTGATCTGCTCGGCGACTGCCTCAGGGCCGCCGGCCACGAAGTTGATGCGCGCCATGATTGCGCCAAGCGACTCGTCCTCCAGGCGCTGCACTGAACCGTTCGCCACGTAGCGCTCGTAGTAGAAACGCGCGACCGGCGCTGCCATCTGCATCGCCGCCGTGTGATCCTCGTTCAGGATGAGGTGCAGCGTGCACTGGATGTGCCGCGAGCTGAGTGAGACCCCGGCGGCTGCGAGCGCATTGCGGTAGATGGCGAGATTCGCTGCCGAGACGGATGGCGGGCGGAGGCTCGGCAGAAGCAGGTGGTGACCGAGCGCGCCGGCGACCTCAGCGGCCCCTGGAGTTGAGGCTGCGACCCAGACCATGTCCTCGACGCGCTGTAGCGGCAGCGGAACGATCGTCACAGTAGGCGCGTCTGATGCCGTGGCGTTCGGCACCTGCACGGCTTCGCCGGACCAGGCGCGCCGCAGCCACAGCAGGATGTCGCGCAGTTGGTCGTGCTTGCCGTCCTGCGGAACGTTGAAGATGCGCATCTCGTCGGGGACGCCGCTGCTGCTGATCCCGCAATCCAACCGCCCGCCCATGAGGACGTCGGCCATGGCTATGCTTTCTGCGAGCCGGATCGGCTGGTAGAAAGGGGCCGGCAGGACGGCGGTGCCAAGGCGAATCTTTCGCGTCCGGCCGGCGAGGTGCGTTAGCAGGAGGAGGGGAAACGGTGCGCGGCCTTTGGTCGCGGCGAAGTGGTGCTCGGCAACCCAGGCGGTCTCGAACCCCAACTCATCCGCCAGGCGGACCTGCTCGGCGACCTCGTCATAGACGGCCGAGGCGGCGGCGTCCGGTCCACTCTCGAGATGGTGCAGGACGGCAAATCGCATCGATTGATACTACCGCGCCTGCCACCGTCAAGGATCCGGAGAGGTGAAGCTCCAACACCGAAGCAGAGCTGCCCGTATCAGAGCTCCTCAGGCCGAAGCGCGGTGCCCCTGGCGATTCGCGCAAGCATGCGCGGACCAAGTTCCGCTCTGTCGTGGAGCGCGAACACGAAGTCCGGCCAGCCAGCGCGCCTGAGCAACCCGGTTTGACGCTTGATGCTCCGGCCGATCGAGGGCAGCGCTGCGAGCCCCCATCCCGCTCTCGTGGACGGCCGTTCGCAGTGCTCCGATGCCGCTCTACGACCTGACCATACTCCGGAACGGCTGCCGTAGGCCCGCCTGCTCCATGAGCGGCAGGACCTCATCGATCCACTGGCGCTGCTCGTTCTCGTAGTCGACCCAGGACAGCAGGCAGCCCGCGATCCCCGCGCGCGAGAGCGCACAGAGGTCATCGACGATACTCTCTGGCGTCCCCACGAGCGGGAACCCTCCCCAGCCGGGGATGCGGCGCAGCGCATTCGGCTGAACCGGCCGGTTCATGCGCCGAATCGGATCGCCCTCGCGATCGGCTTTCACCACCGCGATATAGTCGAAGGCCCCCTCGGCCTCGCGTTGGGTTTGCCGGCAGATAACGCTGGCGTGCGTCCAGACCTGCAGCTCGCGGCCGAACTCCTCTCGAGCCAGACGCTTGTGACTCTCAATGAGCGCCTTCCAATCGCTTTCATCGCCGGCGCGGATGCCGATGAACGACAGGTCCGCGTATTTTGCGGCGAAGCGCTGGCCTATCTCGGAGTTGTTGGCGCTCATGATTGGCGGATGAGGTTGCTGCAGCGGCTTGGGCCGGCTGATCGCGCCTTTGAGATCGAAGAACTCGCCGGCGAAGTCGAACGCTTCCTCTGCAGTCCAGAGCGCACGCAGAACCTGGATCCACTCGTCGGCATAGGCGTAGCCTTCATCGTGCGATCGCAGCGCGCCGCTGCCGAACATGGCGAATTCGTCCGGGTTCCAACCGCAGACGACGTTCAGTGCAAAGCGGCCGCCGGAGATGTGGTCCACGGTGGCGCACTGCTTGGCCGTGAGCACTGGATGTACCACCGGAACGTGAGCGGTGGCGAGCACGGTGCTGTAACTCGTCGCGGCGGCGAGTCCCGCCGCCCAAGTGAAGACCTCAAAGCTCTGCCCGTTGAAATCAGTGAGCCCGCCAAAGCCCTTCCAGCGCCCCACCGGGACGATCGCTTCGAATCCGGCCGCATCACTCGCCCTCGCGATCGCCCTGGTGTTGTCCCAGGTGAGCTCAAAACCGCCCTCGGCCGTCGAGGCCGTGGCGCCGTAGCTGCAGTTGGTCGCGAATGTCCCCAGCTTCAGTCGGTTGTCATTGAACAGCGGATTCATAGCTGGAAGTGTACGCCTCTGCCAGGCGTGGCCTCGTGGCGAACCGGCTGGACGCGTGCCATCGCTCCGCGTATCTTGATGGAACTTAAAGCAGGGAGGGCGAGCCATGAACGAGCTCAAGTCCGCATCCGCCACCGACCGAACCTCCGGCCCCGATCCGCGCTTCGACATGCGCGGCGACGCAAACCGCATGCGGTCGGCTGCCGATGCCCTCCTGAGCAACCTCAACACCGAGCAGCTGGCGCGGGCGCAGTTCACCTTCGAGGACGAGGCCGAGCGGCGGGACTGGGACTTCATCCCCAAGTACCGCCCCCACGGTCTGCCCCTGAGGGATATGAATGCCCGCCAACAGGTCCTCGCACAACAGTTGATCGCTGCAGGGCTGAGCGTCCCTGGATATACAAAAGCCGTGACCATCATGAACTTCGAGAATGTCCTGCGAGAGCTGAACAAGGGCCGCATGGGGCTCGGCGCCAGCGAGACGCGCAACGCCGGCAAGTATCAGTTCAGCTTTTTCGGCGAGCCGCACGCCGAGCAGACCTGGGGCTGGCGCATGGTCGGCCACCACTGTGCGCTCAACTTCACGATAGTCGACGGCTTCTACGTCGCGCCGACCCCACTGTTATTCGGGGCAGAGCCGGCCGAGTTTGGGGTCTTCAAGCCGCTCAAGGATGACGAGGATCGCGGCTTCGATCTGCTCTTGGCCCTCACTCCTGCGCAGCGGCAGCAGGCGATCATTCACGATGTGGCGCCGCCGGACTTCGTCACGCGGGTTGTGACCAAGCTGGGTGAGGAGGAGCTGCCCGGCGACCATGAGCTGGGCTTCGACAACTACCTCATCTCCGATCACGACCGCCAGATGCTGAAGTGGATCCGATCGGAGGCCAAGGGCCTGGCGGGATCGGGGATGGACGCGGGCCAGTTCGAGAAGTTCCAAGCCCTGATCGCCGGCTACGTGGAGCGGCTGCCTGAGGATGCCGCCGCCAAGCATCTCGAGCGACTCACCGGTCTCGGGCTGCGGCAATTCAGCTTCGCTTGGGCGGGGCTGCCCGAGCGCGGCAAACCGCACTACTACCGCGTCCAGGGACCAGAGTTCCTGGTCGAGTTTGAGAATGCCCAGGCGGGCGGCGGCCAGCCTGGTGAGGCGAATCACATTCATACCGTCTGGCGCGACCCGGAGAACGACTTCGGCGACGACCTGCTGCTCCGTCACTACGCGCAGGAGCACCTGCCATATGCGGTGACGAGGCTGCAGAGCTCAACTCCCACCCTGCCGAGATGATATTTCATGGTTCGAAGTGCGCAGCCGTGAAGGAGTGGGCTCATGGATGTCGGCATGTACGCCGGAGTCAGGTACCTACCCGGCCACCCGCAGCCGCTCGATCGGCTCTACCGCGACTATCTGGACGACGCTCTCTATGGGGAGCAGCTCGGCTTCGACATGGTTCGCATTAGCGAGCACCACTTCGCGCCGGATGCCTGGTGCCCTTCGCCTCTGCCCATCCTCGCCTGCATAGCGGGTCGAACGAGCCGGACGCGAGTCGTTGTACATCGCCAGCGCTTGGACCGCGTCCGCATAGGGGGCTTTGGTCTTGACGATGACCGTTTGCGCATCAGCCGCGTCCACTTTGTCGATCCAGGTGTAAGAGTCTCGAAATGCGGACTTATCCGAGAACCCGTAGCGCTCGAGCGAGTACTTGATGTCGTCGGAGGTCATCCCGCGCCCGTTGTGGAACTTGATGCCGGGGATGACCTTGAAGACATACGTCAGCGGGTCCGGCTGCTCCGGCATAGCCTGGCAGACATCGGGTTCCACGCTGATATCCGTGCCGTCCACACCCGGGCGGCCGCAGCGGTAGCCGAGCAATCCGCTGTGGACGAGACCCGCAAAGTGAGCCGCTGCAGGCTGGCGGGCGCCGGTCAGGTCGAGGCTGGCCGGGAACCCTGCGCGCGTCTGCAGGAAAACGCCGCCCGGCTTGCCCTTGGTGGTGTCGAGCACAGGCCCGCCTGCGCCGGAAGTCGTCTGCCTGGAGACCTGAGGAGAGGAGCCGCGACAGGCAGCGAGGGCAATGGCGGCGAGACCGCTCCCGGCGGCTGCCCCACGTAACGCTGCGCGCCGGCTGATGACCCTGCGAGTCCAGTAGCTGTCCTCACCCGCCATGGCTCCCTCCGTCTCGCTGCTGCGCTCTGACTACTGACGTGTTCCTGCCGAGGGTTGTGAAGCCGGACTGAACGGTCCATAGTCTAACAGGTACGATTGGGGCGAGAGGTGGGACGGCGTGCAGATTGATTTCGGAATCTGGGACCACTTTGAGCGTCGCCGCGACGTCCCTGTCCCGCAGCAGTATCGAGAGAAGATCGCCCTATTGCGCGAGGCCGAAGGGTTTGGATTCTATTGCTATCACATCGCGGAGCACCATTTAACGCCGCTGGACCTGGCGCCCTCACCCAATGTCTTCCTCGCCGCCGTCGCCCAGGCCACCAGCCGGCTACGTGTTGGCTCGATGGTGCACATCCTGCCTCTCTATCACCCGGTCCGCCTCGTGCAAGAGATCTGTATGCTCGACAACATCTCGGACGGGCGCATTGACTTCGGCATCGGCCGCGGAGCGCGCAGCATCGAGCACGAATGGTCGGGCATCGATCCAGACGAGTCGCGCCAACGGAGCGAAGAGATTCTCGCGATTGTCGTCTCAGCGCTTTCGACGGGAAACCTCGCCTATCGAGGCGAGTTCTACAGAATCGCCGATGCACCCCTCGACGTCCACCCAGTGCAGAAGCCGTACCCACCGATCTGGTACGCGGGCGGCTGGGAGTTTGCCGGCCGTAACGGCCTCAATTTCCTCGGCCGCAGCGCCAACGACCTAACCGGTTACTGGGGGCTCTGGGAGGCGACCCGGCAGCGGAGCGACCGGCTGAACCCCACGCTCTCCGTACCCAGGGCGGGCATCAACCGTCAGATCGTCGTGCGGGAGACTGACGCTCAGGCGGAGGCGATCGCTCGGCGCGCACAGGCCGTCCACGCCCGTAACTTCAATGCAACGTCGCTGGCGTATCCAGGAGGGCGAATAGTTCCTCAGATGAGCAGCGACATCGATGACGCCCGTACACGCGAGCGCGTCCTATTCGGATCACCGGCGACGGTTCGGGCGTTCCTGGAGCGGATCGTTGACGGGGTGCAAGACAAGCCATCGTTCTATTTCACCGCTGCGATTCAATGGGGCGACATAACGCACGATGAGGCACTCGAGTCAATGCGACTGTTTGCCAGGTCATGCCGGCATTTCGGACAGCGCCGGCAGCGGCAGAGGTGCGATAGCCAGCGCGCGAATGGGGAGGCTCAGATGATCAAGCGGTTCAGCACGTTGTACGCCGGGCAGGTCGATCATGAGGACCTGGGCTTCGACGCGACACCCGTCAATGAGCGCTGGTACTCCAACGACCACCTATCGATGGTCTTCGAGACGGCCCAGCAGATGGCCAGCGCGATGGACCGCCTGGGCTTCGACACGCTCTGGATGGCCGAGCACCATTTCCAGCGCGAGGGCTACGAGTGCATCCCGAACATTCTCATGTTTGCCGTGCACCTGTCGCACCTCACCGAGCGTCTCCGGTTTGGCTGCGGCTTCAACATCGCGCCGATGTGGCACCCGCTGCGTCTGGCCGAGGATTACGCGGTCGCCGATTTGCTCACCGGCGGTCGGGTGCGTTTTGGCGTCGGCCGCGGCTACCACACGCGCGAGGTCGAGACTTTCGGTGCACCGATGCTAGACGCGGACGCAAATCGCGACCTGTTCGAGGAACAGATTGAGATCATCCTCAAGGCCTTTCGCGAGCCGTCCTTCTCGCACCAGGGCATACACTACACCTTCCCGCCGCCGGTGCCGTATCGAGGCTACGAGTTGAAGGAGATCACGCTGGTGCCACGGCCGCAGACGGTGCCGGCGGAGATCTGGCAGCCGATCGTCAGCGCCAGCCAGCGCGGGCTTGACTTCATGGTTGAGCACGGCATCAACGGGATAGTCGGCGGCGGCGCCGCGTCGACGCAGATCGGCAGCCCGGTTGTCGAGGCGTGGCGGGAAGCGTTGGCGCGGCGCGGCATGCAGACTGAGTTGGGCGGCAATCTGATCTTCGGGCTCTCCTTCTATATCGCTGACAGTGAGGATCGGGCGTTTCGTGAGGCGACGCCGATCCTGGAGGAGTACCAGAAGATGTTCGCGCCGCTTGGCTTCGTGCGCGGGATCACCGACGAGCAGATCGCGATGGTCGCTGACCGGAGGACGGCCCGCGAGGCGGGGCTGGCAAACGTCCGTGACCAGGGCTGGACGCTGGGGCCACCGGAGCGATTGGTCGAGCGGTTGCTGGAGCTCGAGGCGGCCTACCCCGGGCTCGAAGAGGTCAACGTCGGCCAGCCGGTCGGCACCCCACGGCGCATCCTGCTGGAGCAGTTGGAACTGTTTGGCAGGCACGTTCTGCCGGCCTTCCGCAGCGCGCAGGCCGCTGCACGCGCCCCGGCTGCCGGGGATTAACCAGCGCCGCACGATACAGGGGTGACAACGAGGGCGGGAGTGAAAGGAACAGGCTTCAATAGGTCTTGCGTGGGTCGAGGGCATCTCTGAGACCGTCCCCAATGAAGTTAATCGAAAGTACGGTCAGGAAGATGCAGACGCCGGGGAAGATCGCCCAGTGCGGTGCCGTATCCAGCCGGTCCTTGGCGTCATACAGGATCCGTCCCCAGGTGGGCAGGTCCGGCGGGAAGCCCAGGCCGAGAAACGACAGCGTGGACTCGGTCAGGATCGCGTTGCCCATGTTGAGCGAGGCGGCGACTATCACCGGACCGAGCGCGTTTGGCAGGATGTGCACCAGAATCAGCCGACCGTCGGACACCCCCACAGATCGCGCCGCCTCGATGTACTCTTTCTCCTTAATCGAGAGAAACGAGGCGCGCACCAAACGTGCAACTCGCATCCAGCTCAGACCGCCGATGATCGCTACGATCAAGACGAAGGTGCCTGCCTCGATGCCGATCGCGCGTCGCAGCGGGTCGCGAAACAGGTAGATCACCAGCAGCAGCACAGGCAACGCCGGCAGCGAGATCAGCAGTTCCGTCACCCGCATCAGTGCCGTATCGATCAGTCCGCCGAAGAATCCCGCCAGCGCACCGACCGTGGTGCCGATGCCGATGGCGATCAGCATCGCGGACAGCCCAACGGAGATCGACACCCGGCCGCCGAACAGGATCCGCGCCAGCAGATCCTGACCCAGGGCGTCTGTTCCGAACGGGTGTGCCAGGCTCGGCGCCTGGAGCTTCTGAGCCAGGTCGATGCCGTTGATCGGCCGGGCGTAGATCACGGGGCCAAGCAGGGTCGCGGCGACGAACACACAGACGACCACGAGTCCAAACATGGCCAGGTGATGCCTTCGGAACTGGCGGAAGGCGTCGGACCAGAGGGTCCGATGCTCATGTCGAGCAAGTGGCTCTGCGGGTGTCGCGGCATCGATCGTGCGACCCGTGGGCGCAAGCACCGGCCTGCTCACTCCTTCCTGCCCGACCGCAAGGGACCAAGCGGGGCCCTACGCGTATCTGATTCGTGGATCGAGCACGCCATAGAGAACGTCCGCCACGAGGGTAAAAGCGACGACGAGTATGGCGTAGGTGAAGACGATGAACATCACGACCGGCGTGTCCTTCGACTGGATCGAGTTGATCAAGAGCGAGCCGATGCCCGGCACGCGGAAGATCTGCTCCGTGATGATCGCGCCGGTAAAAATCGCCGGAACGTCCAGAGCAATGATCGTGACAACCGGGATAAGAGCATTGCGGAAGGCATGGCCGAGAGTGACCTGCACAGCACTCAGACCCTTGGCGCGGGCCGTGTTGATGTAGTCCATGTGGATCACATCAAGCATGGCGGCCCGTACATAGCGAGTGAGATGCGCTGCCTGGAAGAGAGCGAGCACCATGACCGGCATGATCGCGTGGCGGAGCAGCTCCCACACGTAGGTGAGCCCGCTCGCCTGAATGTCCGCCGTGTAGATGAAGGGCAGCCAGCGCAGATAAATGCTGAAGACCAGGATGAAAAGCAGGCCGGTGAAGAAGGTGGGCAGCGAGTAGCCCAGAAAGGCGAACGTGGTTGCGACATTATCCAGCAGTGAGTACTGCCGGACGGCCGAGAGAATGCCGACCGGCACGGCGATCGCCAGAGCAACCAGGTAGGCAGAGCCCACGATCAACAGGCTGGTTGGCAGGCGTTGCTGGATCAGTACCTTTACGTCTACGTGGCTGACGAACGAATAGCCCCAGTTGCCCTGCACGCTCGCCGCGAGCCATTTCACGTACTGGACGTAGACAGGCTGGTCGATTCCCAATTGCCTGCGGAGATTAGCTCGGACCTCAGGCGGGACATCAGGATTTTGAGCCAACTGGCCGAAGGGATCGCCGGGCGCCAGCGCGAGGATCGTGAACAGAACGGCGCTGATTGCCAGCAACGTCGGTATAGCGATCAGAGCGCGGCGCGCGATGAATTTCGCCATCCGCTATGTTCGGTGCCAGTAGGCGATCTTCCAAAGCCGGGACTCGAATGGTCCCAGATCCATACCCTGGAGATTATTCTTGGCCGCCTCCGCCGGGGTGCGGTTTACCAGCGGGATAATGACGGCGTCACTCACGAGGAGCTTCTGCATCTGTTTGAGCAGATCCGCCCGCTTGACCGGGTCCATTTCTGCGCGCGCTTGTCGCCAGAGTTTGTCATACTCGGGGTTCTGGTAGCGTGAGTAATTCGGAGTCGACCAGCCGTTCGACTTCTGGGCGATGTTGTCCGTCCCGCTGCCCTCGAGCGAGGAGACCCAGGTCCTCATGTAGGTTTGGGGATCAGGACTGTAGGTCGAGGCATACATCTGCATATCGGCGAAGAAATGATTGATGTTGTCGGGATTATTCGGGTCGCCCCCGAAGAAGACGGTGTCGTTGACCGATTTCAGCTCGACCTGGATGCCGAGCGACTCGAGATCCTTCTTGATGATCGCCTGCGCGTTTTGCCGAATGTCGTTGACCGAGGTCTGGAAGAGGACCTTCATCCGCTTGCCGTCTTTGCCGCGGATGCCGTCGGGTCCTTTCTTCCAGCCTGCGTCGTCCAGCATCTGCGCGGCCTTCTGGAGGTTGTACTCGAACGTGCCGTCCGGCGCGAACCTTTTCGGATTCACGACAACATAGGTCGCGGCCGTCCCTTGCCGCCCAAACACTGCCTCGGCAATGAGCTTGCGGTTGATCGCCACGGCAAAGGCCTGCCGCACTTTGATATCGCTGAAGAAGGGATGCTTGCTTTTGACGGTCGCGCGCTCGCCGTCTGCCTCGGTGGTCGAATCGGCCATCTGCAGGTGAATCGTCTCGCAGGAGGCAGCCGGAACGATGATGGTTTTGCCGGCACCGCCCTTCTCCATGCTGAGCAGGAGGTCGTCGGCGACCAGGGTATTCCAGGCGTAATCGTAATCCCCCGTCTGCAACACTGCCCGTGCCGCTGAGGTGGCATCGCCGCCTCCTTTCAACTCGACGCGATCGAAGAAGGGCCGGTTGGGCACGTGGTAGTTCTGGTTGATTTCGGCGATGATCAGATCGCCGGAACGGAAATCGACGATCTTGTAGGGGCCGGTTCCTACCGGCTTGAGGTTGAAGGGCGCGTTGCGCGCCTCCTTGCCCTTGAAGGGCTCCAGTACATGCTTGGGGAGCACGTGTCCTTCGCCGGCGAAGAACGCAATCTGCCAATAGGGCGTCGGGTCCTTGAAGCTAATCTTGACAGTGCTGTCGTCGATCTTGTCGATTGCAGCAACATTTGAGTAGTTGGCGATACGCGTCGATCCTGTGGCCGGATCGGTGGTGTACTGCCACGTGAAGATCACGTCATCGGCGGTGAACGGCTGGCCGTCGTGCCACTGAACGGCCTTCTTGAGCTTCCAGGTGACCGACTTGCCCTCCTTATCCAGTGTCCCCTTCTCGATGCTTGGGATCTCCGCCGCAAGGATCGGGAAAGGGTTGCCGTCAGGATCCCAGGCGGCCAGAGGCTCGGTAAACAGGCGTGACCCGTCGCTGTCCTTCGTCCCGGTCGACAAATGGGCGTTCAGGATCGATGGCCCCTGCCACCAGAGCAGCTTGAGGGTGCCGCCTCCGCCTCGCTTGGCTGGTTGGAAGGTGTCGTTTGCCCCCGATGATGCGTCAGAGCCCGTCCCCGCCTGCGCCGCGCCGCTGCCCTTGTTCGTGCTGCCGGCGGAGCAGGCGGCGAGGACGCCCGCGATCACGGGGGCGCCGAGTCCAGCCGACACCATTCGCGCGATCAACCGCCGCCGCGTCAGCCGCCCCGACCGATACTGCTCGGCCAGCTTCGCTACCGTCCACTCAGACATCGACCGGCCTCCTTGGCTCTGGATACCGCCTCCAGCCCTGGCTGAGGGGAGGATCACGCCCGCCGCGGCGCAGGTCTAGTCTATCTGGTGCCCCGGAGGCGGGGGTCGAGGGCGTCGCGGAGGGCATCGCCGAACAGGTTGAAGCAGAGGACTGCGGCGCTGATCGCGGCGCCCGGAACAACGGCAGTCCACCAGGCGGCCTGCCAGACCGGGCGGGTCTCCTGCAGCATCCGGCCCCAGCTTGGGTTCGCCGCGCTCGAGATGCTAAGGCCGAGAAAACTAATCGTCGCCTCGGCCAGAATCGCGATACCGATCTGAATACTCGCGACGACGATGATCGGCGCCATCACGTTCGGCAGGACGTGGTGGTACATAATCCCAAGGGGGCCGCGCCCAAGGACGAGCGCGGCATCAAGGTAGGGCTGATGCCGCACAGCGATGGTTGCGCCTCGAACCACGCGTGTCGTGCCGGGCGTGAGGACCAGCCCGATGGCGAGACAGACCGACGTGAACGAGGGACGAAAGACGCTGAGAAAGAAGATGACGAACACGATCGCGGGGTAGGCCAGCAGAACCTCAATCATCCGGCTGGTGAGCAGGTCCCACCAGCCGCCCAGGTAGCCGCTGGTAACGCCGAGCACGACGCCAATCGCCATCGCAATCGCGACTGATGCAAATCCGACGCCGAGACTGTTGCGGCTCCCGACGACGATGCGGCTAAATATATCGCGGAAGAGATTGTCGGTGCCAAAGGGATGGGTGAGTGAGGGCGCCTGTAGGCGAGCGAACCCAACACGGTCGGCGGGATAAGGGGCGATACGCGGCCCGAGAATCGCCACGACAACAAGCAGGATACAGACAAGCCCGGCGGCCGCGCCGACCGGGTTCCTGCGCGCGCTGCGTCCGACCGCCGCCAGCCACCCTGCTGGGGCGATCTGGGGCTGCCGGCGCAGAAGTTCGAGGTCGATTGCTACGGTCATCAGCCGTACTTGACCCTTGGATCGAGCCAGGCGTAGCTCATGTCCACGAGAAGATTGATCAGGATGATGATCACCGCGAAAAACAGGACCACGCCCTGAATCTGGGTATAGTCCTTCGTGATCACGGAGTTGAGCAGCAGCGTTCCCAAGCCAGGAAGCGCATACACCGACTCCAGAACGACCGTCCCGCCCAGCAGGAAGCCTAGCTGCAGTCCGAACAGCGTGACGATCGGCAGCATCGCATTTTTGAGCGCGTGCCGGAACATGACGATCCCATCTCGCAGGCCCTTGGCGCGCGCGGTCCGGACGTAGTCCTGGTGCAGGACCTCGAGCATCGATGACCGCGTGAGGCGCGCGAGCGTGGCGCTCAGTGAAAGCGCGAGTGAGATGGCGGGTAGGTAGAGCTGCTGCAGGTTCTTGAGTGGATCGATCCAGGGCGGGACGTAGCCGACCGGCGGCGAGTAACCCCACCACTTCGCCGGGAAGGTGATGAGCAGCGTTGCGACGAAGAAGGCGGGCATGCTCAACCACCCTACCGTTAGGATGCGCAGTCCGTAATCCGCGAACTGGTCCTGCCTGAGGGCGGAGTAGATGCCGATCGGCGCCGCCAGGATCACGGCGATGGCCGCCGCGAGAACTGCGAGCTCTCCGGTGAGGGCCATCCTGTCCTGGATCTCGCCCCAGACGCTTCGGTGGCTGATCATCGACACCCCGAAATCGCCGCGCAATACGTTGCCCGACCAGTGCAGGTACTGCGTCACAGCCGGCTTGTCGAGCCCCAACCCCCGCAGGACCCGGTCGCACTGGGCCTGGTCGACGTCAGGGGTCTGCAGCACAAGGCGGCAGACATCGCCCGGGATCATTCGCACCCCGGCGAAGATGACGACGCTCACGACGAAGAGCACCGGCACGCTAAGAAGTAGCCGACGCAGCAGGTACTGGCCCACTTCTCTGTCGCTTTCACCGCCCTCTCCGGCCGGAGAAGGATAAGCAAAACGTCGGAAGTGCACTCGCTGGCGCCAAGTTCTCCGGCCGTACGGCCGGAATATCGATGGCCCGATGGTACACCCAGGAGCAGGTCCATGGGCGTAGCCATGTGGGCTCGCACTCATTCCACGCAGCCGGAGTGGCAGAGTGGGTGAGGGTTCTCTAGCGGCCCCAGAGTTGCACTGAGGCGAGTGCGGCTCCGTCTGCCAACGCTTTGAGCTTGGCCCAGCCGATGTCGGGATAACAGCGGCCGCCGACGCCGCAGTCGACGCCGGCGATGATGTTCTCGCGACCCATGAACTTCGCGTAGCGGACGATCCGCTCGGCTACCAGCTCAGGCGGCTCGATCGTCGTGGTCTTGTGCGCGATGACGCCCGGAATAAAGATTTTGCCCTCCGGCAACTTATGCCGCTCCCATACTTGCCAATCCAACTCGTGGCGCACATCGGCCGCCTCAATCGAGTAGGCTCCCGCGTGCACACTGAGCATGATGTCGACGATCTGTTCAAACGGGATGTCAGTGGTGTGTGGGGTGTGCCAGCTTCCCCAGCAGGTGTGATACCGCACGCGATCCTCGGGGATGCCTTCGAGGGCGTAATTCAGGGCTTCGATGCGCCGTCGTGCGAATGGCCGGTACTCCTCGAAACTGATCGGAGGGTCGATCATGCCCCAGCGGCTACAAAGCGCTGGGTCGTCGATCTGCAGAATGAACCCCGCCGCGACGACGGCGTGGTAATCGGCCTTGAAGAAGTCTGCCAGCGCGTGCACATATTCCTCATCGGTTTTGTAGTAGTCATTTAGGACAAAGTGCCCCAGCCAGCCCGGTCCGAGGACGGGAAAGAAGAAGTCCTCAATATTCGCGCCGGCCGCCGCGATCCCTGCCTTGACGACGCCGATCTCGTGCTCGACGGCGTCGGGCGGGCGTGGTCTGAGCGGGCCGACGATGGCCGATCGTTCCGTCTGCAGTCCGGGTCCGCGGACCTCGATACCAGGCATGGGAGTATTCCCGACGCGGTCGTGGATCTCCCAGAACGCCCTGAAATCCGGCGATCGGCGCTCACGCTGTCCAACAAGGACCGACACCTGCTCGCCGGGCCTAACCGGCCGCGTCTCGATGCCCGTGGCGCGGCTGTCGAAGTGCTTCTGATCCCGCGCCTTCCAGAACTCGCCGTCGCTCATGATGTCGATGCCGAGCTGCGTCTGGCGGCCTACCATAGCGGCGATATCGGATTTGACCAGGTCGTCAAAGGCGCGCTGGTCGGCGTTGTTTCGCGCCCGAATGATGGCGTCCTGATCGTCGGGGTTCGGCAGCCTGCCCGGGTGGGTTGTGAGAATCCGATCGGTACTGCGCTGCACGAAGTCTTTCTCCTTAGTTCGTCATCGTTCCCAGAGCTGCTTTGAGGCGAGTGCGGCTCCGTCTACCAGCGCCTTGAGCTTGGCCCAGCCGATGTCCGGGTAGCAACGCCCGCCAACGCCGCAGTCGACGCCGGCGATGATGTTCTCGCGACCCATCAGCTTGGCGTAGCGCATGATCCGCTCGGCGACCAACTCCGGCGGCTCGATGGTCGTCGTCTTGTGTGCAATCACGCCTGGGATGAAGACTTTGCCCTCGGGGAGCTTGTGGGGTCCATCCCACAGCTTCCAATCAAGCTCGTGGCGCACGTCCGCCGCCTCAATCGAGTAGGCGCTCGCATTGACCTTCAGCATGATGTCAATCACATGCTCCAGCGGGATGTCAGTGGTGTGCGGCGTGTGCCAGCTACCCCAGCAGGTGTGGTAGCGAACGCTCTCCTCTGGGATGCCCTCGAGCGCCCAATTTGTCGCCTCGATGCGCAGACTGACCCGCTTGCGATACTGCTCGATGCTCATCGGCGGGTCCATCATCTTCCAGCTATCGCACAGGCCGGGGTCGTCGATCTGAAGCGTGAACCCGGCATCGGCGACCGCTTTGTAGTCGTTCTTGAAGAAGGCCGCCATCGCGTAGGCATATTCCTCATCGGTCTTGTAGTACTCGTTCCAGACGAAATGTCCAAGCCATCCTGGGCCCAGGACCGGAAAGAAAAAGTCCTGCACACGTGCGCCGGCAGCGGCGATGCCCGCCTTGACCACGTCGATCTCATGCTTGATGGCGTCCGCAGGCAGTGGGGCCAGCGGGCCGGTGATAGCGGAGCGCAGTCGTTGCAGGCCCAGGCCGAGAATCTCCTGGCCGGGGAGGGGGGTGTTGCCAACCCGGTCGTAGATCTCCCAGAAAGCCTTGAACTCCGGCGTCCGCCGCTCGTCCTGATGAATCAGGATCGTTGGCGCCTCCCCGGGCTTGACCGGCCGCGTCTCGATGCCCGAGGCACGGCTGGCGTAGTATTTGTGGTCGCGGAACTTCCAAAACTCGCCGTCGCTCATGATGTCGATGCCGAGCTGCTTCTGCTTATCGACTGTCGCTGCAATGCCGGTCTTGATCAGCTCGTCGAGCCTGCGTTGATCGCCGCTGTTCCGCGCTTCGACCACTTCGTCCTGACTGTCGGGATTCGGCAGCCGGCCGGGGTGCGTGGTCAGAATGCGATCGGTGCTGCGTCTCATCGGCTAGGCCTTGTCGAACCACCAGTATTTGACCCAGGGGTAGGCACCGTTGGACGCATTAACAGGGGTCTGCATGTTCCTCACGGACGGATCGCCGAAGAAGTTGTACGACGTTGTGACGCCCTCGATGCGGTACTGCTCTTCCGCGAATATGTCCTCAATCTGTCTAAACGTTTGCACTCGCTCGTCCCGGTTGAGCTGGCCGATCTGCTTCTCCAGCAGCGCGCTCAACTGCGAATTATTGACATAACCGGTGTTGAGGGTTGGAGATCCCTTGATACCCTCGGCTGGCGAGAACCAGGTGGACCGTAGTGACAGTCCAATCGCCTCCATGTTGTAGCCGACGGTGTTGGTCGCCCAATAGGCGTCTGAGTAGTTGCCGATGCCTGTGGTCTGACTGGCCTGGCCAAACGTCTGCTCGCCATCCTTCACGTCGGCGATGCCGGCGTTACGCCATTGCGCTTCGATGAGTGTGATGTTGTCGACGAATTGCTGGCCGACGACGGTGGCATTCCAATGCAGCACTTCAAACTTCATCGGCAGCGTGACGCCGGCCGCCTGGAGGAGCTGCTTCGCCGCCTGCGGGTCGTAGTTCCAGTACTTGGCCGCGGCGCCGAGGTCCTTTGGTTTGCGAAATCCCCAGAATTGTCCGGCGATCGAGAGCGTCTGGTCTGGCTCTCCCTCGCCCTGCGCCACGGCCTGTGAGAGTGCCTTGCGGTCGATCGCCATGCTCAGCGCCTGCCGCACGCGTTTGTCGTTGAAGGGCGGCTTGTCTGTGCGCATGATCAGCGCGTCCGAGCCGCGAGGGTAGGTCCAGTACTGCGCGTCGGGGCGCGCCTTTTTTACACGGTCCCGCTCGGCTGGGGGGAAGTAATAGGTCATCTGCACTTGATGGGCGGCGAAATCGGCGATCTTCTTCTCGACATCTGAGTTCTCGAGAAACTCGATCTCATCGAAATAGGGATATGGCTGGCGATGGTACTCGGGGTTGCGCTTATAGCTGGATAGCACCGGCGGCCGGTACTCGACGAACAGGAACGGACCCGTACCGACCAGCTTCTTCTCCGCGTCGGGGCTCTCCTGGTGTTGCTTGTTGAGGATCATCCCCGAGTAGCGCGCCGCCATTGCCTGAAGTCCGTCCGCGAAGGGGAACTTCGTCTTGACTACGACCGTTTGCGGGTCAGGTGCGTCGACCTTGTCGAGCCAGGGCCAGTCGTTCTTCCATGCCGAATCCTTGCCAAAGGCATACAGCTCGTAGGAGTACCTGACGTCTTCGGAAGTCATCGCAAGGCCGTTGTGGAACTTCGCCGGCCGCAGCTTAAAGACGTATGTTTGGCTGTCCGGCTGCTCCGGCATCCCCTGTGCCAAGTTCGGCTGGGGCTCCCAATCGAAGCCGCTGTGAGCGGGAGTCCCGTTGCGCAACTCAAGTAGCCCGTCGTGAGTGAAACCGGCGAACTGATACGTGCCCGGGTTGCGGATCTTGATGAGCTCGAGGCCGCCGCCCGGGTCCCCGTACTGCTGGATGACGATCTTGCCACCCTGCTTGCCCTTGGTGGGGTCGAGAGGCGTGTTCGACTTCGACGTGGGAGACGAGGATTGCTGCGTCGCGGCGCCGCGGCATCCTGCCAGCCCGATCGCCGCTAACCCTCCGGCGGCAAGCGACACGCCCCGCAGCACCCCCCGGCGCGTAACCGGTTTGCGGGTCCAGTAGGTTGATAGCCCGATCATCGCGGTCTCCCTTCCAGTCCCACCGCTCCGGTAGGGCGCGGCATCGCCGCGCCCCTACGCCTCTGTCTACGCCTTGTCGAACCACCAGTACTTCACGTACGGAATGGCTCCGTTATAGGCGTCGCGCCCGGTCTGCATATTCTTCACAGATGGATCGCCGAACCAGGTGTTGGTGATCGTGATCGTCCCGATTCGATACTGCTCTTCGGCAAGGATGTCCTCGATTTGCCTGAAGGTTTGGATTCGCTCATCCTTGTTGAACTGTCCGACCTGCTTGTCGAGAAGGGCACTCAGTGCCGGATTGTTGCAATAGGTCACGTTCAGCGTCGGCGGTCCCTTGATGCCGTCCGGCGGCGACCAGAGCTGGTTTTTCAGCATGAGTCCGATATCAGGCGTGTAGCCAACCGTACTCGGATACCACTGCGCCGCGTCATAGTTGCCGATACTGATAGTTCCGGCTGCCTGCCCGAATGTCAGCTCTGTGTCCTTTACATCGGCGATTCCCGCGTTGCGCCACTGCGCCTCGATCAGGGTGATGGCATCGACGAACTTCTGCCCGATGACGGAGGCGTTCCAGTGGGGCATCTCGAACTTCATCGGCAGGCTCACGCCCGCTGCTTGCAGGAGCTGCTTTGCTGCCTGCGGGTCGTAGTTCCAATACTTGGCGGAGGCTCCAAGGTCGCTCGGCTTGCGGAAGCCCCAGTACACGCCCGCGATTGAGAGAGCCTGATCGGGCTCTCCCTTGCCCTGCGTCGTCGCCTGCGAGAGCGCTTTTCGGTCGATAGCCATGCTCAACGCCTGGCGCACGCGCTTGTCGTTGAAGGGCGGCTTGTCGGCGCGCATGTAGATGTTGCCCATGCTTCCAGGGTAGGTCCATGACTGCGCGTCCGGCCGGGCCTTCTTGACTCGATCTGTCGCCTCCTCGTCGAACCAATAGGTCATGTGAACCTGACGCGTGGAGAAGTCTGCGATCTTCTTCTCCAAGTCGGAGTTCTCGAGAAACTCGATCTCGTCGAAGTAGGGGTACGGCTGTCGTTGGTAGTCGGGATTGCGCTTGTAGTGCGCAGCTACCGGCGGCTGGTAATCGACGAACAGGAAGGCGCCGCTTCCCAGCAGCTTCTTCTGTGATTCAGGGCTCTCCTGCCACTCCCTGCAGAGAATGTCGGCGTAGTATCGCTGTGCCATGTCCTGAGGAGCGTCCGCATACGGGTATTTGGTCTTGACAACGACCGTCTGCGGGTCCGGTGCCTGCACGCTGTCGAGAAACACCCAATCACTCTTCAGCGCCGAGTCCGAGCCGGACGCGTACAGGTCGTAGGAATACTTGACATCGTCAGACACCACGGTGCGGCCATTGTGGAACTTCGACGGTCGCAGCTTGAAGACGTAGGTCAGCGGATCCGGCTGCTCCGGCATCGCCTGGGCGAGGTTTGGTTGAACCCCGATGTCTGTGCCAGGAAATGCAGGGGTGCCGTTGCGGAACTCCAGCAGACCGTCGTGGGTGAAGCCCGCCAACTGATGCACGCCGGCATTGCGTATCTTAACCATCTCCAGGCCGCCACCCGGATCGCCATACTGCTGAATGACGATCTTGCCGCCCTGTTTGCCTTTCGTCGGGTCGAGCGGCCCGCTCGTCCTTGCGCTCGTCGCCGCGGAGCTCGCCGGTCGACTGCTGCTGCAGCCGGTGAGGCCGAATGCGACGATGCCTCCGGCGGCTACCGTGGCTCCCCGCAGCGTCGCGCGGCGGCTTATTGTCTTCCGCGTCCAGTAGTTCGACAGCTCCGACATGGCCCTACGCCTCCATCACGCGCCGAGTATTCGGCATCGAATGAGTTTACTCATGCTAACCACGCTACCGAGACGATTCCATGTCAGGGGGCACGAAATCCCTCTCAATTAGTTGTGGACATTGCCCAATTGCATAGAATTGCCACATGACTACGACTGTGACGCGTAACGGGCCGTCGCCGACGCGGGAAGAGCTGCTGCGCCGGGCTTCGGAACTCGTGCCCGTACTCAAGGAGCGGGCGGCTCAAACGGAGCACATGCGACAGCTCCCGTCCGAGACCGTTCGGGATTTTGTCGACGCCGGGCTCATCCGCGTGGGGGTGCCCGACCGCTACGGCGGCCTGGGGATAGAATACGACGCCATGTTCGAGATGGCCTGGGAATTGGGCCGCGGCTGCGGCGCGAGTGCATGGTGCTACGCATTGTGGACCGTGCACGCAATGCTCGCCGGCTACTTCCCTGCTGAGGGGCAGGCGGAGTTCTTCGCCTCCGGCCCCAATACGCTCGCATCCAGCGCCTTCAACCCGATGGGAAAGAAGGCCGCGCCGGTGCAGGGCGGCTACCGCGTGTCGGGACACTGGGAGTTCTCCAGTGGCAGCGACGCATCGAGCTGGGCTGAGCTCGGCGCCATGACGCCCAACGGCATGATTTGGATGCTGATTCCGCGCGCGAACTATGAGATCGTCGATAACTGGTTTGTGTCGGGGCTCAGCGGCTCCGGCAGCAAAGACATCGTCATCAAGGACGCCTTTGTCCCCAGCTATCGCGTACTCACGCCGGACACCGCAGGCAACGGCGATTGGAACGGCTGGGAGCTGCACAGGCAGGCGCGCTACCATGTCCCGCTGCGCTGCCTGCTGGGCTGGGACCTGTTGGCGCCATTAATCGGCATGGTCCGCGGATGCATCGACGAGTTTATTGCGACGGCGCGGGAACGAAGCGGGCCGGCAGGACGCGCCGTCGATTCGCCGGCGATGCAGATCCGGCTGGCCGAGGCAAGCGCCGAGGTCGCCGCCGCGCAGTCGCTGCTACTGAGCGACCTGCGAGAGATGCTCGGACGCGGTGCACACGGCGACCGTTTCACGGACCTGGATCGCGCGCGTTACCAGCGCGATCGGGCGTTTGGTACAAAGCTCTGCCTGCAGGCCGTCAACCGGCTGTTTGAAGCAAGTGGCGGGCACGCCATCTTCCAGTCGGCGCCGATCCAGCGCTTCTTCCGCGATGCCCAGGCGGCGACGCACCGCGAGACGATGCTCCTTGATGTGGCGGGTCAGACATATGGCCGGATGATCTTGGGAGGCTCCTGAGCGAGCTGCCGAAGTCATCCGCGCAACAGCCTTGCTGTAGCCTGATTGACATGCTCCGTGCGTATCGAGCATTAAAGTAAGCCGCCTCAATCCGGTTACGCCTCCCCGCCAAAGGGCTATTGTCAAGCCAGTGGCGCTGCTGCGTCAGGAGCGTTAGCGGAGAGGAGTCGCCATGCCGGGGCAGTTGGATGGGAAAGTCGCACTCATCACCGGCGGAGGCAGTGGGATCGGCCGCGCCTGCGCCCTCCGCTTCGCCCGCGAGGGCGCCCGCGTCTGCTCGGCCGACCTCAATCTCGAGGCGGCGGCGGAAACCGTGCGTCAGGTTGAACGAGGCGGCGGTGCGGCGCAGGCGGTTCAGGTTGATACCACCGATGAGCAGGCAACGGAAGCGATGGTGCAGCGCTGCGTCGAGGCGTTCGGCGCTGTGGACGTCCTCGTCGCCGCCGCGGGGATCCTGGCCCCACGGCCGGGGCAGGATTCGCACAAGGCGCACACGGTAGTCGGTATCTCCGCTCAGGATTTCAAGAAGGTTCTCGACGTCAACCTCTGGGGCGTCATGTTCTCCAACCGCGCTGCAGCCCGTTGGATGCTGGCGAACAGCCGATCGGGCAGCATCGTGAATCTTGCATCGACGGCTTCGAAGCTGCCGCTGACACACTCGGGCGGCGCCTACAGCGTCAGCAAGGCGGCGGTCTGGATGTGGACGAAGGTACTGGCGCTGGAGCTCGCGCCGTCTGGGATCCGAGTCAATGCGATCGGGCCAGGGCTCATCGAGACGCCGATGACGGCGGGCCTGTTCGAGGACAACGAGTGGATCAAGTGGCGCGTCGGCATGACGCCGCTCGGGCGCGCCGGCAGGCCGGAGGAGGTCGCCGCGACGGCGCTGTTCCTCGCCTCGGACGAGTCGTCGTACTTTACCGGCGAGCTGCTGCATCCGGCAGGCGGGACGTTTCTGGGCTGAGCGGGCATAAGGCAGGAAGTAGGGCCGGAGCTTGTCTCCCGCGGCTGTCTGGCCGTTGGCCGGGTGCGGTCGGGTTGTCGTAGGAGAGGGTCTTGTACCCTCCCGCCTGCTCGAACCGTGCACCAAGCAAAGACCTCCCAGAGGGAGCACGCCGCCGCCGTGCGCGGCCCATAACCTCGCGGGGCGGCGGGGTACAAGACCCCGCCCTACTGAGACCGCCGAAATCTCCGATCCTTCACCGACCGCCGAGGGCACCCCGAGGATCCCCCTCTTACGCCGTGACTGTCCGCGCGATCTCCTCATGCGTCGGCGTCGGCATGCCGGGCTTCCAGGTCGGGTCGCGCAGCTCGAGCCGGTTGCCGCTCGGATCGAGGAAATAGAGCTCGCGGCCGGTGAAGAAGCCCTTCTCGCGATAGACCAGATCGGTGATCGGGACACCCTTCTCGGGGAAGAGCTTGCAGGCTTCCTCGAGCACGCTGGACTCGACCGTGAACGAATGGTGCGTGCCGGTATCCTCGTCGATCGGTCGCGAGACCGGCTTGTCGCGTTGGCACAACAGAATGTTGTGGTCGCCCGCGCCGACGCACGCCATGCGGGCGTTGCCCAGCCGCCCCTTGTACTCGAAGCCGAGCAGGTCGCGATAGAACCGCTCCGACTCCTCCAGATCGTTGACCGGGATCGACCAGTGGGTGACGCCTTTGACGCTCAGCATCGCTTCTCTCCTTCTGTCCTTATCTTCTTCGGGAATTCGTTTCTTTTCGCCTATAGGATAGGGGACCGAAAAGAAACGAATTTCGCCTACCCGCGCGGCAGGCCGAGGCCGCGGGTGGCGATGATATTGCGCTGGATCTCGCTGGTGCCGGCGCCGATCGTAAACGACAGGCTGCTCAGGTAGAGCGTCTGCATCTTCGCCTCGAGCGTCGCCCATTTCGAGCCCTCGAACAGCATCCCGTACAGTCCCATGATGTTGACGCCGGCGCGGGCGAGGCGCTGGGCCAGCTCCGTGCCGAACATCTTCGACACCGATGCTTCGTAGTTCGGGATCTTCCCCGCGCCCTGCATCCAGGCGACGCGATACGCGAGACAGCGGCCGACCGCGTGCTCGATCTGGAGCTCAGCCAGCTTCTCGCGCACGCCGGGACGCTCGATAACGCGAATGCCGCCGATGCTGGTCCCGCGGCAGAACTCCGTCAACTCGTCCAGATTGCGCTGGCCGCTGGCGAAGCGGCCGACGCCGGAGCGCTCGAAGTCGAGCGTCGTCGCGGCGACGTACCAACCGCGATTCTCCTCGCCGAGCATGTGCGACCGCGGCACGCGCACGTTGTCGAAGAACGTCTGGTTGAATCCCGGCCGGTTGTGCATCTGCATGATCGGCTGGACGCTGATGCCGGGGCTCTTCATGTCGACGAGAAAGCAGCTGATACCGCGATGCTTCGGCGCTTCTGGGTCCGTTCGCGTCAACAGAATAATCCAGTCTGCGTGGTGGGCGCCGGACGTCCAGATCTTCTGTCCGTTAATGACGTAGTCGTCGCCATCGGCGACGGCGCGCGTCTGTAGGCTCGCGAGATCCGAGCCCGAGCCGGGCTCCGAGAAGCCCTCGCACCAGCTAACCTCGGCGTGGGCGATTGGGGGCAGGAAGCGCCGCTTCTGCTCCTCGGATCCGTGGACCATGATGGCGGGTCCGACGAATCCGACGCTGCCGCCACCGGTCGGCGCGCCGTGATAGGCGCACTCTTCATTGAATATGAGCTGGCGGATGTGACTTGCGCCGAGCCCGCCGTATTCCTTCGGCCAGGCAAGCGTGAACCAGCCACGATCATTCAGGCGGCGGGCGAACTCGCGACCGCGGGCGAAGTCCTCTGGACTCTCGGCGGCGATGCCGCCGACGGTGTCGCCCAGGCCCCAGTGCTCGCGGATAAACCCGCGCACTTCATTCCGAAAGTCCTGATCCTCGGCCGTGAATGCGAAATCCATCTGACCTACACTTTCTACGAACGTGGCTGATCGTAGCGCAAGAGAACGAGGTGTGACGTATGGTCGCAGAGAAATCTGCTCTTCCGAAATCGGTAGCTCAGGTTAAGGTGCTCGCACAACCAGGATTCATGCCGGCGGAGCCGCGCAGCGCGGCGGAGCCGCACATCTGGCGCTGGCGCGACCTGCGGCCGGAGGCGCTGGAGATGGGCCAGAACGTTCACGATCGCGAGCGGCGCGTGCTGCGGTTGGGCAATCCCTCGCTGGCGCCGAGAACGGCGACGACCAACACGCTGTTTGCCGGCATTCAAGTTGTCATGCCGGGCGAAGTGGCAAGGGCGCACCGGCATACGCCGGCCGCGCTGCGCTTCGTCATCGAGAGCAGGGGAGGCTACACGGTCGTTAACGGCGACCGTGTCCCGATGCTGCCGGGCGATCTCGTGCTGACGCCCAACTGGTGCTGGCACGACCATTGCAACGACACGGATGAACCGATGATCTGGCTGGACGGCCTCGACACGCCGCTCAACGGCCTCTTGGAGACCGTCTTCTACGAGGAATACCCCGACGAGGTTCAGCCCCCCGTCGACGTCATGGACAAGGGGCTGACGAGGTACGGGGGGCGCGCCCTCTTGCCGCGCTGGGAAGAACATCATGGACGCCACTCGCCGCTGATGCACTACCCGTGTGAGGAGGCGCGCTCGTCGCTCGTGCGCCTGGCGGAGTTGGCGGAGGGAAGCCCGCAGGATGGCGTGATCCTCGAGTACACGAACCCGCTGACGGGCGGGGCCGTTATGCCGACGATCGCCTGCCACATTCAGTTGCTGCGCCCCGGCGAGCGAACGGCGGCGCACCGGCACACATCGAGCACGATTTACCATGTGGTCGAGGGCCGCGGAGCGTCGATCGTAGGAGGCGAGGAACTGGCCTGGGAATCGCACGACGTGTTCTGCGTGCCGCTCTGGGCGTACCACGAGCACGTCAACACCTCTTCTGAGCCGGCGATCCTGTTCAGCTATACCGACGCACCGATGTTCAAGGCGCTGGACCTGTTCCGTGAGCAAGCGCATCCAGACGGTCGCCTGGGTGCGTGAGCCGAAGCGAGGCGGCCCGCTCGGGGTCGTCTTGGCCCGCCCACCCGCCCAGTTTTGGATTTCTATCGGGGGTTGCACCCGCGCTCCCCCGCCCTACCGGGATCCCCTCTCCCCGGGGAGAGGGCTAGGGTGAGGGCGCGGCCAAGCTTACGAGCTTGATCAAGAATGGATACGTCTCGTCGGCAATCGCGCGGCTGCACGAGTCGCCGATCATGGCGTATGTCGTCTGCACCGGCGCCGGGGCGGGCCTGACCAAGCTGCTCTGGTCCGTCGCGAGCTGCTCGCGAACGCTGATCGCGAGCGAGTTTCCCTACGACCCGCGCGCGGTCGCGAACCTCATCGGCCGTGTCCCGAAGCAGTATTGCTCACCTGGGGCGGCGGCCGCCCTGGCGGCGGCCGGTTATCTGAAAGCGCAGCGCTGCCTCGTCGAGCAGGGAAAGGTTGCGACGCCAATCGTGAGTCTTGGCCTGACGGCAGCGGTCTCCACCGACCGCACCCGTCGCGGCGAGGACAAGGTCTTCCTTGCGATCCGGACAGGCACGGGCTTGGCGACGGTGTCAGCAGTCTTCCCGCGCGCCCGCTTCAGCCGCGAGGAAGAGGGCGCGATCTGCGACCTCTTGGGGCTCAACTGCCTGCTGTGGGCAGCCGGCATCGATCAGACGCCGATTGCATGGATAGGGGCACGGCATGCTTTGTCCCTACGGTCAGCCGAGGTCTCGACCGATGGCATGGTCAGGCCTGCGCCGGTCGTCGTCGACCTAGGCGAAAAGCCGCTCCCCGTGCTTGTCGATCCTGACGGCGGATTGGCGAACCCGTCGCAGCTATCGCCGGCCCAGCACATCATCTTTCCGGGCTCATTCAATCCACTGCACTTCGGCCATGACCTGTGCGCGCAGCTGGTCGTGGCGATGACGGGGAAGCAGGTCGTCTTCGAGCTTGCTGCCGCGAACGCCGACAAACCCGGCATTGACCGTGCGGCTCTCGCGGCCCGCGCGTTCCAATTCCGCGGCCGCTGGCCGGTGCTCGTGTCCGAAGGGCTGCCGTTGTTCATCGACAAAGCGCGGGCATACGGCGGATTCAGCTTCATTCTCGGCCTGGACACCGCTGTGCGCCTGTTTGAGCCCAAGTACTTCGGCGGCGAAGCCGGTCGCGATGCGGCAGTAGCCGAGCTGCGTGAGCTCGGCACGACCTTCTACGTTTGCAACCGCGGCGAGGATCCTCTCGCCCTCACCACGCTCATTCTGGACCCGCGCTTTGCGGGCCTGTTCGTGCCGGTGCCCGTGCTCGTCCCCGTCAGCTCGAGCGACATCCGCG
>Ga0193751_1000313_pt1 | contig 40670 bp, 43 predicted proteins | sample L1c2metaG_FD_143050 | JGI IMG/M metagenome (GOLD analysis project Ga0193751, IMG submission 143050) | Soil microbial communities from a riparian zone of the East river system, Colorado, United States - L1c2 | ecosystem: Environmental > Terrestrial > Soil > Riparian zone | place: USA: East River...
AAGTGCGGGGTGCTCTTCCGCCAGCCAGTGCGGAAGCTCTCGCAGGTAGTCACTCGCCGGGCTCGCGATGCCCACCAAACGGCGCCGACCATGGCTGAAGATGTCGTCGGAGGAGCCGCCATAGTTCCATAGCACCTTCTTGTATTCTTTCGCTTCCGCAATCTCCACTACGGCCATCGTCAAGTTGCTGGAATACGGCCCCAAGAGAATGTCAATCTTATCCTCTCGCAGAAGCTGGAATACGTTCTTCCGGGCAAAGCTGCTCTGACTGCGATCGTCATACCAAATCAGCCGGACAGACCTTTTCTCCCCATTCTGGACAGCAATGCCACCCTGAGCGTTGATATAAGCCTGCCAGAGGCGGGCACCCTGGAGGGCCTGTTGCCCTTGCGGGTGGAACTTGCCCGAAAGAGAAACGGACAGCCCGATTGTAATTTCTGGCTTGCTCATGGCTCATCCGACCAGAGAAGTCTCTTTTGATCCCTTAGTCGCCATCGGCTTGATAAAAACGACCTCCCATCATACGAGCCATAGAGGGGTGCTCGTGAATCGATTGAAAGCGAGGTTGGGGACGCAGTCTTTATCACCGCGGCCGTGAAGAAGTCATTTTGGAGTGTGCACGACTAGAGCGAGACCGTGTGAGCCCGAACCAGGTTCCATGGAATGCCTGATTGCAGTTGCGGTAGACTCAGGACTAAAGCTGGAGTCCGGCGGTGTTCGACCTGAGCAGAGTTGCGCGCTGGCAAAAACAAAAGAAGGCTGCTGTTCTGGCCTTCGTTGCCGCGAGCTGTACGCTACTGTTCTGCTCACTCATTCTTTCCGTGCCCTCCCTTGACGACGCCCTTACCGGCCGACCGGAATACCTTCGGTGGATCACAGACCGAACGGCTCGCACCGTGGCCGCAAGAACCAACGGTGAATTCCCCGTCATTGCGAGACATGACGATGCCTACGATTGCGACAAAATAGGAAACACGTCCGCCGGGGACAGCAATGACATCTTGTACGTGTTCACCTACTCTGAAACCTTACGTTCGTTGTGTTTCGTCACCTACCAACGCGCACGGGAATCCGCCACGCAAAGCAGATCCGAGGTTCTGAGTTCCAACTCTGGTCAGAATTATGGTCGGCAGCTCAGCGCCCCGATCGCCGCGGTGCCGGTAGGACATCTCTCGATAAAGTTCCCAGAGTCGTACCTTACGTTGCTGCATTGGAAAACGCACGCGGATCCGGCGCTTCTGGCACGCGCCGGCAACGCGCAACTTCGGCAGGCAATGCCGCCTTCCATGTCGGTACTCCCGGTTGATGTGTCTCTTCCATTGGCGGAACTGCGGGAAGTCGTAGCACAAAGGTACAACACTGTGAACGCGGTCCTCCTGTCCCTTAGCCTGATCTCGGTTCTGTGTCTGCTTCTTTCGGCGGCTGTGGGTTGGGTTCTCTACAGGCGCGTTCGCCCGGAATGCGCCCGTTGTGGCATGGTGCTCGGCTTTGCAACCTTCATCCGTGAAGACATGTGCGTAGTAGGCGAGCTAGCCCGCACAATGTACCGTTGCGCACAAGAGGCGTCAGCGGAGGAACTGAGAAGAGCGACTGCGCTGCGACAAGCTCGCGAGACCTTGAAAGAGCGGCTCCAATCGTTCTTGGAGGTTGTGGATAGCGAGCCCCAACGGCTCCGCATTCGGGACTGTCTGGAGAGAACTGACCTGGAGGACATGAGAAATGTGCTCCGTGATGTCGCGTCGTACTTCAGACATGCGGGGCCGGAGCACCGGATATTGATGCTTCTCGAATCACTGAAAGAATTCTGTGGCGACGAAGAATTTGATGGCTATCGAATTGAGGCCTTTGAGATCCTGCGGGCTTTGGGCTTCCGGGAAGCACGGATATTCGTGGTGCGGATGCATAACGAAATGCGGAGCTGTGCGAAGCTCCTGGAGCAGGAGCAGATCGAAACAAGTTTTGGACGAACCGGTACAGAGGGTCCCGGGCGCTAGATGGTACGAGACACTACATCGCGATGCGGCTCGAGCAATAGTTCGCCTCGTTGTACTTGGAACCCTTCCCTTTCGGGAGTCCTTAAAGGGTCTCAAGGGTAGCCCTGCACGGCCGAGCCGTGTGACCGGCACATGGCGCGGTAGTGGAAGCACATGTGACCGTTGAAAAGATTTCCGCCGTTACTCTTAAGGTGGCTAGTATGCCGGCCTCGGTGCGGTTCTATAGAGATCTTCTGGGCCTGGAGATCATCTACGGCGGCGAAGATGCATATTTCTCGTCGCTCCGCACGAAGCACGGAAAGGGCCCGATTCTCAATCTCGAATCGGGTAATTCTGTTGCCCAATGGGGGCGGCTGATCTTCTACGTTTCCGACGTTGATGGGTTCTGGGCATATCTGAAGGAACAAGGACTGCGTCCGCAGAGGCCGCAAGACGCTTCATGGGGCGAACGCTATTTCCATCTATCCGATCCAGATGGCCACGAGTTGTCGTTTGCACGTTCGATCTAGCAGTCTTCCAGTAGCCGCATGAACTCATCTGGGGAGAGGAGAAGCTTGCGAAGGTACTCGTGCAACATTGTTTGGCGCACGTTTTGTCCGGAATGGGGCTCGCGGAATGTGACAACATTTGGGTTGCGTGTCGAATTACGGAACGATCTTGCCGAACCCGCTTTCCCCTTTTGCGGAACATAGCCGAGCTTCCCGAGAACATGCAGGAAGCGTCTCCACGGGACTTGAGGGGGTAGCCGAGACATTACCTAAAATTAGAACACACGCTTCCTTCAGAGCAAACACCTCAGCGCCTCGGGCTGAAAGGAGAGCCGAAAGCTGCGGACGATCTGAGTCATTCCGTGGGCGAAAGGAGAACTCCATGGCGTACTACAAGCTGCGGCTCGACGTCTGGTGCGACTGGGATCCAGAGGACAGCGACCTCGAGGAGATTGCGCAGAACAGTAGTGCAGGCGACGCTATTTGTACTAGGCGCAAAGTGATTGCCGTCGTGGATCGCCCTCAGGATATAGAAGATGAGGCAGCGATGAGCTTTTTTGGGGGAGAAGAGGGCGATGCCGATCTGAGCCAGGGGTAGATCCGTGTTGGAGCGGGGTGACCGGTGAGTTTGCTTGGTGGGCCAAACAGAACGAGCCTCAGAAAGCCTTCGAAGGCTCGGTGAATGATTTGGCTTTTCTTGGGCACAAAGAAAAGGCGCCGCCCTGCGACGAGGCTTCCGTAGTTTTCGCGCTAATCTGATTAGACGTTGAAAGACGACCCGCAGCCGCAGGTGCTCTTCACGTTCGGGTTCTCGAACTTGAAACCGGCACCCTCCAGCGTCTCGACGTAATCCACGCGACACCCGTTCAAGTACATGATCGAAGTGGCGTCCACGAACACTTTAAGGCCGTCCATATCGAACACTTTGTCCATCATTCCCGCGCTGGTGTCGAACTGCAGGGAGTAGGAGAAGCCCGAGCACCCGCCTCCCACCACCCCAACGCGCAGGCCAGCCGGCGCGGGATTCTGTTGCGCCATGATTCCCTTTACCTTGGCAATGGCATTTGGGGTCAGGCTAATGGGTGCCGCTTTTACTTCTGGCGGAGCCTGGGTTGTCGGGGTAGTCGTTGTAGTCGACATATGTATCTCCTCGGGCCTACGTACGTAAATTGTAGCAAACGCGCACGGGGCGATTCAGACAAAATCTTCTGTGTATCTCGGGCAAGTCACTGGCTACTAGAACCGGTCTCACCTCGCTCAGACCCCTTCCAGGCTCATTCCTCACTGGAATCTCGGCCCCGGCTCCAGGCTCATACCTCGTTGGACAAGAATGTGGGTACTCGGTCAGAATTGAGCGGCACACTTTTTTAGCGGTGCCATAATCCGCTTTCCCGGGAACGTGGGGGCGAGGCTTGGCGGGGTGTCTGGGTCGGCAGAATCGGCTCTGCTGACCACGTCAATTCGGAAGCATTGTCCCAGGCGTGTTCACTCCGGTGCTCGCGAAGCACTCCAAGTCGTTCTCGCTCATCGACTGCATATCGGTCGGAGTCGATCGCATGCAGCGGAACTTTGAGCCGATGCGAAAGCAGGTGGAGGCCTGGCAGAGAAGCGAATTGACGGACGTCACCGCTAAGGTGGTCATCTATGACCTTTGTCGAGGGCAGACCCGAAGCTCCCAAGCACTTGGCCCGCTCTGTTCATGACCTATACTTCGAACCGAAGTACGAGGAATTCCGGCCGCGGACCATTTGGAGTCTTTCGAATGCGTTCACCTCGGCGTTCAAGGAACTCGATCCCATCCCTCAATTCAAGGCCACGGCAAAGCTAGGGGAATTTCTGGAAGCCCGGTTCTTACAATCCTTCTAGTCTGTGGGGCGGTGTCGGCCAGCCTCGCCTTTTGACTAGCGGAACGTTGCGCGGAGGATGGACGCACTACTCCGAACCAACTTCCTAGAACCCCGTTTCTGGACCGCGAGACGAAGCGCTGGAAAGTGTGTGGGTACAGGAGATGACCGCTCGGTGTCCGCGCCAGGCTTCCGTATAATTCAATTGTGCCCATTGGCGCGCCCAGGATGTGCACAGGGAACCGCATCACAGAATCGTTTTATGGCGACACCTCAAGTAGAACTCACCATTGACGAGTACCTCCGCAAGCGACTGATGCCAGTTGAGGGTGCCATTCCCCAACTCGCCGGCATCGATATGTATGGCAACTCCATTCCTGCCGGGCCGGTGGGCGGCGATCTCTTTGAGTACATCAACTTTCAGCAGCGTTACGACATCGACGCGCGCATCGCACGTGCACTCAAGCTGTCTAAGGAGTACCTGGAGCCTGTTCTCAAAGGCCAGACGCTTCGAAACTCGGTGGATGCGCATGTGGAGTGGTTGCAGTCCAAGCCGGGCTACACTGATGCGGTTGCAGCGGAATACAGAAGGGCGAAAAGCTCGGAGCAAGTGAGAATCGCCGAAGACCTACAAGAACTGCACACGACCGCTGGAGTGCTATTGGTGGACGCTCAGGGGCACGGCATCATCTCGGCAAAGATAGCGTCAACCGTACACGACACTTTTCATGCATTCATGCTTTCGGAACTGGATCGGAACGGAAAAACAACACCAGATATGTTCGAGAAGATCAATCTGCGGCTCGCCCAGTCCGTCACCGCACGAAACGCTTTGGGTTGGGATAAGGATGACAATTCGCGCGAAATCGCGACCATGCTCTATGGTGAGGTACGTCCCAGTGGACATTTCCGCTTCGTAAATTTCGGCCACCCGCCTCCGTTGGTATTTTCCGCGGAATACGAAAGGTTCATGGAGATCGGTAAGGCTCGCATGGTGCAGTTCCTCCCGCTTGGGCTGGCGATTCCGGAGGACAATCCAGACCGGAACAGGTATCTTTCCATGGCGGCGCGAACGCGCAAAATGGACTCATCAGACGTGGCAGAAATCACGCTCATGAGTCCCGGAGACATTCTCTTCCTTTATACAGACGGGGTTTACGATGGCAGCGATGAGCAGGACCGCATTCAGATTGAACGGGTAATTCGTGAACATCGAGATGAATCTGCAAAAGACATTTGCAACGCGATCCTCACACATGCGCTTAAGCAGGATGACTACCTAAAGCAGATTAGTGAACAGGATCGCGTCGACGACAAGACCGCGTTTGTCATCAAGCGCAGATAAGAAATCCTAGTTCATCAACCAAATTCGTGGCTTGCTGCTCGAACGTGGAATCACTTTGCGCCAGGGGCGATGCCATGTCGATGCGGCATTGCCCGGGATCCTGGAAGACGCCAGCGCCAAGCTCTCCGGCGCATTGCGCGTGCTGCTGGCGCAACTGAGGCTGGAGCTCAATCACTTGCAAATGAGGATCGACGAAGCCGATGCGGTGATCAACAAGACTGCTGGTGACAACGAAGCCTGCCCACGGCTGGTAGCGATCCCTGGCATCGGACCTGTGACGGCGACCGCAATCATCGCCGCGATCGGAAACGGAGCAGCTTTCAAAAAGGGGTGAGAGTTCGCCGCCTGGCTCGGAATCGTCCCGGGCGAATATACCACTGGTGGCAAGCAAAAGCTGCTGGGGATTAGCAAACGCGGGAACTCTTACTTGCGAAGACTCTTCGTGCAAGGGGCTCGCGCTGTCCTGCAACAGAGCGCGAAGCAATCTTCCGGTCTGAGCGCGTGGCTGGCCCAACTCACAGCACGCACCCAACTACCCGTCCAAGTGGAGCACAGTCGATAAACACTCCCACGTTACTTGGCAACTATTCGCATTTCGCGGTGCAACACACCCTCACCTGCCCGTTCCTAAATCTTGCTGCATGCATTTGACCCAGGCTGAAGCCGAATCCGGGCCGTCACTTAGCCTCGCTAGAGCATGAATGTGCCGGGAACGAAGGGTTCAGGTGTATGCTTGTCGGCACCCAGGATGACGAAATAGAAATCCGGTTGAGCCGTTTCCTGGGTAAGATACAGAACTCCACTTGAGCTTGTCCAGCGTGGCCGGAAGCTTGCTGGATTGCGTGGTTGGCCCAAGATTGTTAAAGCCGATCGAGGGTCGCAGGCACATCTGAGCACTGAGGCACGGCGGCTCCATCGGCCTTCTCTTGGAGATTGCGCTATGAGGCAAACCTTCGCTATCGGTATCGGAGGCGCCGCCGGTCAAGGTGTTGCCACCCCGGGCGACATTTTCGCGAAGATATTCAGTCGCCGGGGGCTGCACCTGAATGCCTACAACGCCTATCAATCGATTATTCGCGGCGGCCACACCTTTCTAACCATTCGTACAGCTCCTGAAAGAGTCAGCAATATGGGTGACCGTATCGATTTGCTGATCCCGCTGAACCAGGACACCATGAATCGCCACCTGGGGCTGCTCACCGCCGGCGCTGCATGTATTTACAATTCTGACACGATTAAGCCGGGCGCCGCCGGGGGCGGCGTGCAGCTCTGTCCCCTTCCAGTTGCAAAGCTGGCTGACATCACCCGGAACAAAATAGCCCAGAACACGCTGGCGATCGGCGCCGGTCTCAGCATGATGGGCATCGGCTTCCAGGCGTTCGAGAGCGTCCTCACCGAGCAGTTCAAGAAGAAGGGCGAGGCCGTGGTGGCCGAAAACGTCGGTCTGGCACGGGCAGGCTATGACTACGCCACCCTGAACTTCAAGCCTTTTGCCAACCCGCTTCCCATGACTGAGAACTGCTACGCGGTGCTCAGTGGCAACATCGCGATGGCCATGGGCGGTGCGGCAGCCGGCGTGAAATTCTACTGCGCTTACCCAATGAGCCCTGCGACCGGCATTCTGCATTGGATGGCGTCGCACGCGCGGAAGGCCGGCATCATGGTTCGGCAGGTGGAAGACGAGATCGGGGTGGTCAATATGGCGATCGGGGCCGCGCAAGCCGGCGTTCGGGCGATGTGTGCCACCTCCGGCGGCGGCTTTGCCCTGATGAGCGAGGGCCTCGGCATGTCGGCCATGATGGAAACCCCTGTGGTGGTGATTGACTGTCAACGAGCCGGCCCGTCCACGGGAGTTCCCACCAAGACCGAGCAGGGTGACCTCTGGCAGATGCTCGGCGCTGCCTTCGGCGACTACCCCCGGATCATTGTCGCCCCGCTCGACATCGGGGATTGCTTCAAGCTCATCCCCGAAATATTCAACATCGTCGACCGCTTCCAGTGCCCCGGCATGGTGCTTTGCGATCTGTTGCTGTCGGAAGGCAGGCTCAGCGTCGACCCAAAGGATCTGGACTTCAATCCCATAGTCGATCGAGGCGAGCTAATCACCACGGCCAACGTGGCACCCTCCGGGCCCGGGACCGACGAGGCTTACAAGCGCTACCACATTACCGAGAGCGGTATTTCACCGCGTGCCATTCCGGGCGTACCCGGCTACACCCACACGGTTTCGACCGACGAACACGATGAGGACGGCGTGTTGATCAGCGACGAGTTCACCAGCACGGTTAAGCGCCGCGCCATGATGGAAAAGCGCATGCGGAAGGTAGCTGGCATCGAAGCCGCGATTCCGCCGCCTGCGCTGCTAGGTCCGCGTGATGCCGACGTCACCTTAATCGGCTGGGGGTCGACCAAAGGGGTGATCGAGGAAGCCTGCGAGATCCTCAGTGAGCAAGGAATCTCGGCCAATCAGCTCCAGATCCGCTGGCTCGTCCCGCTGCACGGCGAGGCGATTCTCGACGCCCTGAAAGGCTCGCGACACACGATCATCGTGGAAAACAACTACAGTGGCCAATTTGCCCGCTACTTGCGCAGCGAAACCAGCTACGTGCCGAACGGGTACATCCGCAAGTACGATGGAGAACCGTTCATGCCGCACCACATTGTAGAGGCGGTGAAGGAACAGCTGACCGGAAAGACCAAACTTTCGGTTCCGACCCACGAAATCATGGTTTAAGGAGAAGAGGAAATGGCGACCGGCTTAGCATCTCCCAAGCAACTGGCGATGGCCGATTTGAAAGGCAAAGTCGAGCCCGACTGGTGCCCGGGCTGCGGCGATTTTGGCGTGCTCGCCGCGGTCCAGAAAGCCCTGGTCGAGCTGCAGATCCCGAACCATGACGTGGTCATCATCAGCGGCATCGGCTGTTCGTCCAACTTTCCCGGTTTCATCAACACTTATGGTATGCACACTCTGCATGGCCGGGCCCTGGCGGTGGCAACCGGTGTGAAGCTAGCCAATCACGAGCTGACCGTCCTGGTGACGGGCGGCGACGGCGACGGCTTCGGGATCGGCGGCAACCATTTCGTCCACACGATGCGTCGCAACGTCGACTTGCTCTACATCGTCATGGACAATCAGATCTACGGGCTCACCACTGGCCAGACCTCGCCGACCAGCCGCATCGGCATGAAGACGAAAAGCATGCCCTTCGGCAATATCGAAGCGCCGATCAACCCCATTTCGCTGGCTCTTGCCGCCGGGGCCACCTTCATCGCTCGCGGCTACAGCGCCGAGCAGAAGCACCTCACGGAACTGATCAAGCAAGGCATCGAACACAAGGGGTTCTCGTTCATGGATGTTTTCAGCCCTTGCGTCACATATAATCGCGACAATACTTACCAGTGGTTCCGTCCGCGCGTGAGGAAGCTCGAGGACGACCTTGCTTACGACCCCACCAACTGGATGGCCGCGATGGAAAAATCGCTGCTCTGGGGTGACGAGATCCCTATCGGGAGATTCTTTGAGCGCATCGACGTTCCGACCTTGCACAGTGCCGAGCCAGTGCTGAACGACGGCCCGCTGCTGCATAGTGACACGCGGATACCTCCCGACGTGGCCCGCTCCTTCATTGAGGAGTTGATGTAGCCCACGCGGGCTACGACCGGTACCTCGAGAGGTTGATCGTCGAGTACGTGATCGCGTGCAAGGCATCCTTCACTCTTGTATATATTCTGAAACCGACGATTCGAAAGTCTTCCCTCGCCCACCCGCGACAACGAACACATCCGTCGCCAAAGGACCGTGCATTTTGGCTGAACTTTGCTTACAGAAACGTAGCAAAACACTTTGGAGTAAAGACAGTTGGTTTCATACAACAGTTCATTTTGGAAGGGCGTTCTGGCGTTGTCCGCAATTTTCAGTTTCACATTCTAGAAACAGCCCGTGTTGCATGGCGGGCATCGAGTTCAGGCCGATCATCGCCTACCTTTGGCGGAAAGCAAGCCCAAGCGGCAACCTTTAACCGCTCCGGTTGCCGCCATGGCAACGCGGATAACTCATAAGTCTCCATTCTCGGCGGTTTGGATCGCGCAACCGACTGTTCCAGTACCCATCACAGTCTTGAGCTTTTAGCATGAGGAGGCCCTGAGTCCTTCGTGGCGGCACACGCCAAGGCACGAGCGTCCAAGCGCCCACATCAGGATCGGCCCCGCACTCCCGCTCGAACAACTCCTCGCGTCCGATCCATGGAAATAACCGGGGTTGTCAAGGGTATGAGGCTTACCATTGGGCATGAGCACAATACGTCCAGAAAATGATCGCTCTGTCGCTGCCGATGTCCTCCTTCGACAAGAGCCAGACGAGGAAGAAGAAGAGGAAGACGAAGACGACGGTAAAGAAGAAGATGATAATGATGATGACGACGCGACCGACGACGGCTACTCGGAGTGAGCGCGCCCTTATTTATTTCAGTGGGTGAAGGATGAAGCGCGAACACTTCGTCAAGGTAGTCGAGGAGGCGCTCGACTCGCTCCCACAAGAATTTCGCGGTCGCATTCGTAACGTTGCTGTTCTGGTAGAGGATGTGCCGCGGAACCAGCCATCACCGCAGTCGGGGCAGCAAAGGCGGCTGCTTCTGGGTGTCTTCCACGGCGTGCCCACGACCAAGAAGAGCATATTTGACCTATCGACGGGACCCGATCACATCGTTCTGTATCAGAAGAATATTGAAGCAGCCTGCTCCAGCGAGGCCGAAGTCTGCGAACAAATCCGCCTTTCGGTCATCCATGAACTGGGCCACTATTTTGGACTGGATGAGAACCAACTGAAGGATGTTTAGCTAAGATGGCTGGACTAACGCAGTGGTAACAATCGGAAACGCTTGTCTCTGGTAGTGGTGCCGTGAACCTCGCCTTGGCATCAGGTTTGTGTCAAGCTGTGGGTATGGCAAACAAACGCACCAAAGCCGACAGATTAGAGCGGCAGACTGAACAACTGGGGAAAAAGGTAGATCGCCATCCAGACGAGATCGAGAAAAAGAAAACTACCCACGACGACGTGAACCGAGCCCCTGCCCAGACGACACTCGCGCCGAAGTCGGACGAGCCAACCGTCCTGATCCCGATTGAGCAACAGATTCAGCAACGCGCCTACGAACTTTACGAGCAGCGCGGAAGGACAGACGGTCACGATTTGGACGATTGGCTTCAAGCCGAGTGCGAGATAAAGGACGCGCAGGTGAACGCAGCAACGGGATAGCGTCCGGCAGTCCTCAAGAGCGGTTGGTGGGTCGGCGGGGCTTGTTGCAGGTGACCTCAAAGACCGCCTCGCCCGCTACCGCCAGATCAAGATCAGCGTCATCGGTAGGAAAAATTGGGCGCACGATTTCCATCCGGCGGGTTCAGTTCGGCAGAGCGCGGGTTGCTGAAGGTTCGAAAGGGACTGTGGCGGATGGGCAAGCCGACCATTACGTTTTCTAAGCTGATCGATAAACTCCAGCAGCACTATGGCCCTCCCGCGCCGCCTCCCTCGACTGACCCACTGGAGCTAATCATCTGCGAGAACATCGCGTATCTGGCGAGTGACAAGCGTCGTGCCGAAGCATTCGCCACCCTAAAACAAACGATTGGAACACGCCCCGAACAGATTCTTGTTGCTCCACACTCCGCTTTGGCAGCTATCGGCAAGGCTGGCATACTCCCGGACATAAGCGCGGAAAAACTCGTCACCATTGCGAAAATCGCGTATGAAGAATTCGACAGCGACCTGCGGGCGGTTCTCAAGAAGCCGTTCCCGCAAGCGAAAAAAGCCTTGAAGAGGTGTCCCGGCATCGGCGATCCCGGCGCGGAAAAAATACTTTTGTTCACCCGCTCTTACCCGGTGATGGCGCTCGACTCGAATGGCTTGCGAGTGCTGTGTCGAGTGGGCTTCGCAGAAGAGCAGAAAGGCTATTCTGCAACATACCGTTTGGTTCAGGGTGCGATACAGGAGCAACTGCCCCGAGATTGCGACTCGCTGATTCGGGCACACCAGTTGCTACGGCAACACGGTCAAGAGCTGTGCAAGCGGTCCAAACCGCGCTGCGGCGAGTGCCCCCTCAGCGATAGCTGCAACTACAGTCGGAAGAGTTAAATTGCCGAGCGGCTATCCCGGCGCTCGCTCGGGCTCTTGCCCTCTAATCGTGTTTCGCACAGCTTTGAGGACGGCGTGTCACTTGGGCGACTTGCGGCGGGGCCTCTGCTTCGGAAGGTGTGGTCAGCCGAAATTCTCGCGGGAACCTTTCGGCGACGTTTCCCAACACTATCGGTCGGCCATTAGCGCAAATGAGTGGAGCGAACGGGCAATTCGGAAATTGTTCCGGGCTAGAAGTCGGCTTGGAGGAAGCGTGGTGCGGTAGAATGCCGAGCCAGCCGAGATTTCCGCGAAGCCCGTTTCTGGACAGTTTCCGCGTTACCCACCAGGACTAAGCCGCTGCGGCGGCGGACGCAGCGCGTGAGGTGAACCCAGAATGTTGGGGTAGGTGACATAGAGTGGGTCACAGAGAAAGGAGACTCCTGTGACCCGTTTACGCGAGATGATGCTGGAGGAACTCCATCGTCGCAACTACTCTCAGATCAGCACGCGCAATTACCTGCGGGTCGTGGCCGACTTCGCCAAGTATCTTGGCAAGTGTCCCGACAAGCTCAGTCCCAACGAACTTCGAACCTACCAACGTGTCAATAATCGATCCAGATCCCTCTCTGTAGGAAATCGCCTGATCCGCCATATCAGCGACAACCACAAGCCTTGCCGCGCATGGCTTCCCAGCCTTCCCGCAGAATGATAGGAACAATCACGAGGGCAGCGATCGGGTCGGCCCACCCAAGGTGCCAAATCGCGTTGATTCCAAGGCCAACCAGAGCGATCAAGGCAAGATAGGCGCACAAGGCTGACTCAGCAGCATCCGCTCTGAGGGCGGCGCTTCCCGTGATCGCTGATAGCTTCCGCTTTTCCTTCACAAGCCAAGGCATGATCGCGCTGGCGGCGACCAAAACGGCGATCCCCACATACGTGGTCTTGGGTTCGCTGTATCCCAGAAGTGTCAGTACAGACACCGCGGCCACATAAGCCGCAAGGACGAACAAGAGCGCCGCTGCGATCCGCGCAGCGTGTTTTTCTGATTGTTCGTGGTCGGGATGCGCACGGAACCGCCACAACACGACTATCGCTGAGAGGAGTTCGATCGCACTATCACCGCCAAAGGCGAGTAGGGCCGGGCTGCGGGCCATCCAGGCGGCAACCAGGGATATCGCTGCCTCTACCGTCATCCAAACGATCGTCACAGTTTGAATCCGTTGGATACGCCGAATAGTGTCTTGCGTGGGGATTTTGAGCACGAACATCATGAGCGAGTATTAGGGCGCCCGCGCCGCCAGCCAGTTGGAGGCGGGCAATCACAGAAGTGCCTGTAGCTCCGATTCAATCCAGGGTCTTCGAGTCAACTGCGTACTTATCAATCTTGGCTGAATCAAAGCCAACAATCACTGCGCCGTCAACGACAATCACCGGAGTGGTCATGTAACCAAGTTTCTTGAGATCAGCCAAGGCGCCGGGATCTTGCGCTATATCCCTCTCTTGAAACTTTATGCCCTTTTGCGAAAGATACTCTTTCGCTTGGTCGCAGAACATTCATCCATGCTGGGAGTAAACCACGACGTTCTTCGTCATTCTCTACCTCCCGCTGAGTTTACGCCTCTTGCCAGTAAGCGCTGGATAGACTCCTCCGCTCCGCTAATCACATCGCGGACCGGATTGTCGGAATAAATCGGCTTCGGGGGAGCGTCTTGCCACAGCGTTCCCGGCGCATATACCGCGATGTAGTCCCACACCACGGTTGAGCGATTGTGCTCTCCGAGCAAGTGAGACAGCGCTCGTTTTCTGTCCCAATACTGTGTCGCTCGCGCATCAGCAATGCGAGCGAGTGCAGCGGTCGAAGGGGCGACAAAATCGGTCGCCAATACCGGCTCCCAGATCACAAAAACCCGCACGTTTTGGCTGTTGATTTCTCGCAGCAATTGTCCCGTTGCAGAGGCCCCCTGCAGGCAATAGGCTCAAGTGGGCGACAGCATTACAACGACGCGGATCGAGGATGCGGAATCGTTGAATGCAGTCTTCAGAGGCATGAGATCGCCCGAAGAAAGACTAACGAGGGGTGGCTGTCCCTTGGGTGTCGAGTGCCCGCCGTAGAAGTAATACAGGGCCCCAAACGCCACAAGAAGGACCACAACGAGAACGATTCGCTTTCGAGTCATGATTTACCTGCCAAAAGATCGGCCACCAGGTTAGCGATCACCTGTGGAAAAAAGATGAATACAAACACCACAAACGCCGAGAACCACAAAAGAAAAGTGCTGATCCGGCTGGGCTTGCAATTGCATTGCTTCGCTCGCCAGGACTTATAAAAGCCAAAGGCAATCAGCAGCACCGACAGAACAAGCAGGTACGGTCGCAACTGTGCGACAAAGGCCGAGGTGCCCGCTGCTCCAGCGGCGAAGAGAAAAGGCAGCAGCGGCAGGCAGCAGCTTGACGCCGCAATCACGCTGCCGAGTGCAGCCAGACTGGCGACCACGGTGCTCCTCGACCCGGATTTATTTGTGGCCCGGTTGTCTTCTATTTGAGACATGCTTGGTGCCGTTGGAGCCATTTATTCGGTCAAGCTTCGCGAGCAGCGGACAACAGTCCTCATGCTTGAATTCCCTTTTCAGACGCAGTTCGCGATTGCAACTGCGAAGCGCGTGTGCAAGCTCCGCTTCCAATCGGGAGAGACCGTTGACCTTCTCCCGAACAGCCTCCAGCTTGTGGTTGAGCATGGATTGCACTTCGGAACAAACATGATGCTTTTGCCGTAAGGCCAACAATTCCTTAATTTCGATCAGAGAGAACCCTAGCTCCTGGGCATGTCGCACAAATGTAAGATCGCGAATCTGCCCCCCGTCGAACAAGCGATATCCGCCCGCGCTGCGACCCGCACTCTTGATGAGTCCGAGTTTTTTATAGAAGCGAATCGTGTCCACGCTGACGCCGCCCACTCTCGCGGCCTTACCGATGTGAAGGACCCCCGCCATATCTTGAAGGATAAACCCTGGAGTTATGTCCAGAGTCAAGAAACAATCGCTGCGCATAATAAATTGCCGATGTTGCTTTAGCCTGCGGCCGAACAGTTTTGGCTCTCTGACCTGTGCCGAAAGGAAAGAGTTTTGAATGGATCTTCGTCACGCTCTCTGTCAATTCGATGGTGACACGAATCGCTATTACCAGGAGAAGTGGAACTCGCCACGGTCGAGCGAGGTTGAAACAGGCGACACAGGCGAATCGATTGAACCTGAGGAAAGCCACTAAACACGCGGGTTTCCGACAAAGGTAAGAAAACAAAGTGGGGACGTAGTTCAGTTGGTTAGAACGCTGCCCTGTCACCGACTCCCAGCACAAAATCAATCAGGTGTCCGCTGTTTCCGCGCATAGCAAACCTTTAGCAACCGGTAATTCTCTCCTGCATTCGCACAGGGTGCTGCACTCAAAGGCCTGATGATGTCTTTCTCAGGTCACAACCAAAGGAACGCCCATGCGTTCCTTTGGTTAGAACGCCTGCCTGTCACGAGGGTGCTTCCGCCAGAGTGGTCAATATGAAGTCGCCGACTAGGTTCGAAGTTGGGGCCAATACCGGTGTGGTGCAGGTCAGTTGTGGAGTCTTAGACCTGGAGCCCGTCCCACGACCAGTGTGGGATGCTGAGGCCGTTAGGCACATCATCGGCGGACTGGTGGTAGCGGGACATCGTTTTCGTGGTCGCCCAAGCGAAGTAGTCGTGCAGCACTTGTCGCAGCGCACCGTCGTCGGCTAGTCCGACATCTGCAAGAGCCTGGTCGAAGCAAGCAATCGCACGGCGATCCATTTCGTCGTGTTCCCCGTTGCCGCTGTGCATCTTGACGACGGTGGTCTCGTCACCATAGGAGTCGGAATACGTGCTGGGGCCACCGAGTGCCTCGGCCCAGTAAGCGGCGAGTCGCTCGACATGCTGGGGGTGGAAGCCGTGGCTGAACGCATGGCCGACCACGTCGTCGGCCATCACCCGACGATGCCAGGCGCCGGCAAGACGGCGCAGGCCATCGTTGCCACCCGCCGCCTCGAAAACAGTTTGCATGCCTCCATAATGACAATCGTCCCCTGTGTTTGCAAGACGATGGCCGCGGCGAGTTCAGCCGGGGGTAACGCAATCCGCGCCATCCGACAGGACCCGGCTAAGTATGGCTCCCGCCTTGTCGCGAAGTGTAGAGCTACTTGGTACGAAATCTTCCGTTTGGTAGATGACGGGCAAGCAGGAAGTAAGCCCAAGGTAAGGTTAGCCAACAAGCCTGAGGTTGGCGTTCGGTTGGCATAGTTGCGTCGTCCAGGCTCTTCCCACGAGATTCAGCCAGAAGATCGATCCTCCTACCGCGGTGTACGAAAGTCTGCCTAGGGTGTCCAAGAGTCTCTAACAAAGCCTCGTCGCACAGAAAAGCCAAGGATTCGGCGCAGTTCAGCGAGCGCGGATGTCAATGGCACGGCATGGAGACGAACGCACCAGCAGTAGATGCGTTATCATAAAACGCTCTTCAGGCGTGGAAATCGCCACGGACAAAATCACCAGACGAAACGCGAAGGGAGAGAGCGATGATCGGTCGCTGCGTATGTATCCTGATGGTCTTGAGCCTCGCAAACGGCAACGCAGCTCTTGCTTGGGCTCAAAGCGTCACTCAGGCCGTACCGGAAATCGCAGCTCTCGAGCCGGAACTTGAGGGGCTATATCGAGACCTGCACGAGCACCCAGAGCTCGCTTTTCACGAGGAGCGAACTGCATCGGCGCTGGCCGAGCGCCTCAGGGCTCTTGGCTTCGAGGTAACGACCGGAGTAGGACAGACCGGCCTCGTGGCTATATTGCGCAACGGTTCCGGTCCGGTCGTTATGCTGCGCACCGAACTCGACGCACTACCCATCGAGGAGAAGACCGGGCTTCCGTTCGCCAGCAAGTCAAAGGGCCTTGATTCTGAAGGCAAGGAGGTGCCGGTTTCGCACGCATGCGGCCACGACTTGCACATGACCGGTTGGTACGGTACTGCCAAGATTATGGCGCGACGCCGCAGCACTTGGCATGGCACCTTGATGCTGATTGGCCAGCCTGCCGAGGAAGTCTTTCGCGGAGCCGCCGCCATGTTGGCCGACGGTCTATTCACACGGTTCCCGAAACCCGATTTCGCTATTTCGATGCATGACGAGCCCTCTCTGCCGTCGGGAAAAGTGGGGTTTCACGCCGGGTTGTTTCGCGCCTCCATGGATTCGGTCGACGTGACGATGTATGGTCGCGGCGGACATGGCGGTAAGCCCCAGACGACCGTCGACCCGATAGTCCTTTCAGCACGCGCGATCCTTGGCATTCAGACGATAGTGTCGCGCGAGACAGACCCGCTGTCTCCAGCCGTCGTTACGATCGGCGCGATCCATGGTGGCACCGCAGGTAACGTCATCCCCGACGAAGTCAGGATGCTGATGAGCGTGCGGAGCTACGATGAAAAAGTGCGGAAGCACCTGCTTGAATCGATCAAAAGGCAGTTGAATGCCGAAGCTGCTGCGGTTGACGCGCCCTCTCCTCCGTCGATCAAGGTCGTCCCCGGTGCCGAGGCTGTCTACAACGATCCCGAGGTAACCGCGCGCCTCGTTGCTGCGCTGCGCCGGGATTTGGGGCCCGATAGCGCGGTCGAGATGCCCGCAAAGATGACTTCTGAGGACTTCTCGGCATACGGTCGTGCCGGCGTGCGTGCCGTGCTCCTGCACATTGGCGCTGTGAACCCGGCAGAGCTCGCAAGCGGCGCCAAACTTCCGGATCTCCACTCCCCAAAGTGGGTTCCCGAACTGGAACCAACGCTCCGATCCCTGGTCGCCGCGGAAGTGGTTATGCTCACGGAACTGCTCGTGGCCCCGGGATCAGTGAACAAATGACGAGCAACTCTGACGTAACGCGATTAGGTAAGGGTCGCCGACAAACCATCCGCAGCGCATCCGTGCTGAAACGAATCGGTTGCCTTGACTAGCTGTGCTGCCCGATAATCGCCTATCTATCTCGTATCCGGGAGGATGCTTTGGCTCAACCTCTGGTGCCCTCGACTGCGTTCGCAGACGCATGGATTCAGGTCGATCGAACCGACAATCCACGCTTCTTTGTGAACCTTCTGGATGCTACCCGCGCTCGTCTTCTTGAACGCGCTCGCACGTCGCCCAGGGAATTCTTTGCGCCGCTGGCTCTCCGCCCCGGACTCAACGTACTTGACGTTGGCTGCGGTACGGGGGACTTTATTCGCCTCCTGGCCCCGATTGTTTCTCCGGGGACAGCCGTTGGCGTGGATGTCAGTGAGACCATGATTGCCGAGGCACGCCAACGTTCTGCTGAGAACGTTGACAACCTCTCGTTCCGGGTGGGGAGCGTCCTGGAACTTCCGTTCCCGGCTGCGAGCTTTGATCGTGTCCTTGCAACGCAATTACTCCTGCATGTTCCCGATCCCCTGAAAGCCTTGGTGGAGATAAAACGAGTCCTCGCTCCATCAGGGGTGATCTCCATCACAGAAATCGACTGGGGAACGCTGGTCGTGCAATCGTCGGACAACGAACTGGGGCGCCGATTCAGCGACCTCGCCTGCAGGGAGCTGCGAAATGGGCTCATCATACGAGAGCTTCCAGGCCAACTTCGCGAGCTTGGATTCAATCACATTCTCATCGCGCCCGAAGTTGAGGTCGCGCAGGATCTTGACGCGTTTTATACATGGTTTGTGGAGCCGTCACTGAAGCACTTCAAGGGAATAGGCGCATTCTCTGGAGCTGACGCTGACGCGTTCCTCGCCGACCTTAGGGCACGTGCAGCTCGGGGGCACTATTTCTCTTCTCGCACTTGCTACACAGTTCTCGCATCGCAATCGAGCTGAAAACCGCCTTAAGCAATGCAGACGCGAACGCAACAATTGACGATTGGAGAAGTTTCGGATCGCCTCGATCGTCTCCCCACGTCGCGCTTTCACGCGAAGATACTTATCATTGCTGCCCTGTCACTGCTGTTTGACACATTGGATACGGCCGTGACTGGTTTCGTTCTGGCGTCACTTCGCGATACGTGGCATTTCGATGTGAAAACGATTGGGATTGTTTCGGCCGTAGGGTTGTCCGGCTATCTTGTGGGTTCTGCCATTTGTGGGTTTGTCGCGGATCATATCGGTCGAAAGAAGACAATCCTCTTCACACTTATTTTGTACTCTGTCTTTTCTGCAGGCCGAGGGTTGTCTAACACGGTCGGCGTATTTGCCTTCTTGAATTTTTTCACATGGTTCTTCGTCGGAGCTGAAAGTTCGACTGTTCCCACCTACCTGGCAGAATTGTGGCCCGCACGAACTCGGGGAAAATTAGTTGGCTGGATGATGTCTTTCTTCGGAGCTGGCATTGCGCTCTCGTCGGTCTGGGCTCTGCTAATCATTCCGACCCTGGGCTGGCGCTGGGCGCTGTTCCTGACCGCTCCGTTCGCCCTTATTGGAGGCGTCATGCGATCGACGCTGCCCGAATCGCCCAGGTGGTTGATTCGAGCCGGTCGTCCGTCCGACGCGGAGGCCGTCCTGCTGCGAATTGAGGGTGAAGTTTCGAGGTCTAGTGGTCCACTCTTAGCAGCAGTCATTCAAGGCCAAAGCGGACAGGAACTGTCTACAAGACGGGCGGACCCACGCGAACTGCTGGGAGCAGCGTACCTAGGCGTTACGCTCATGCTCTGGGCCGCCTGGTTCGCGGAATACGGGGTACTCTACACATATCAGATTTTTCTCCCAACAATCCTGTCTGCGGAAGGGCATTCCATCGTGAAGTCTTTCCGATACTCGGTGGTTATCTATTCCTCCGTAATTCCCGGTTATGTACTCGGAGGGTACGTAGTGGAATGGCTCGATCGCAAATACACAATCTTGCTCTCATTTGTTTCAATCGCTGCGTTTGGAACACTGTTTGGATACTCGCGATCACCTACCCAGATAATGAGCTTCGCAGGATTAACAGTCTTCTTCCTGTCCCTTGGCTCCACTGCGATATATACCTACACTCCCGAACTTCATCCTACCGAGATTCGCGCGACCGCTATGGGGATCGCGTCTGCCTGGGGACGAGTGGGCGCCGTGACCATGCTTTTAGTTTTTGGACACTTCTTTGCCATCTTGGGCAAATCATTATTGTTTCTGATGATCGACCCCGTTCTCATCGTTGCCGCAATTGTGGTCCTCTGCTTTGGCCCATCAACTCGTGGAAAGCCGCTTCAAGAGACGCAGCTCGGTGCGCCTAGAGAACCGCTGAGTGGACGACGAGCAAAACGGAAGTAGCGCCTCCGTATTGGTCCCGTTAGGCTTTCAGCACTCACTCGCCGAACCATTGTCGCCCTGCTGGGCAGTCGGAAGTTGTAAGTTATATTGTGATGCGCAAGCTTTGGCTTTGTCGGAGGCTTCAATGAGATGCTCCATTCTTATTTTGTTTCTTGTGGCCGCTTCGCTTTTTGCTCAGCAGTCCCCAGTGCCTGAAATACGCTACCGTTCGGTTCCCGACTTTCTGAAACTTCCCCCCTACTTGTATTTCGGGGAAGTTGCAGGGGTGGCAGTCAATTCCAAGGGACACGTCTTTGTTTTCTCGCGTGGCAATACGACGGGGCCGGCCTATGGGGCGAGTGCTGCGCAGCTTCTCGAGTTTGGCGCGGACGGCAAGTTCGTGCACGAGATCGGCCACAACCTCTACGCGTGGTCGTACGCACACACGGTCAAGGTCGATCGCGAGGACAACATCTGGGTTACCGACAAGGGCTCGGACATGGTCATTAAATTCAATCCTGAGGGACGCGTAGTAATGGTGTTCGGCCGCAAGCAGGAGGCCTCTGATGACGGCACCGGGCCATTGAAGGACGCTAACCCGCCACTACCTCCCGAGGACGGGATGTTCAGACAGGTGACAGATATAGCGTGGGATAAATCCAACAACGCTTACATCAGCGACGGCTACATCAATTCGCGGATCGCCAAGGTCGACAAAGATGGCAAATGGATCAAATCCTGGGGTGAGCCTGGAAGCAAACCGGGACAGTTCGATACTCCGCATAGCATTGCGCTCGACGCTGAGGGAAATGTCTACGTGGCGGATCGCGGTAACCGCCGAATCCAAGTATTCGATGGAGAGGGAAAGTTTCTTCGCCAAATCACCATCGACGTGCCTTTCGATCATAGTGCTCGCCCGGCAATCGGGGACAAGCGCGAACAGCCGAACCCGACAAGGTCTCCGGGTTCACCTTGGGCGATCTGCATTACACCTCCGCCGAATCAAGTGATGTACAGCTCCGACGCCTATCCGGGGAGGATATACAAGCTTTCCCTGGATGGAAAAGTGCTGGGCGTGTTCGGAAAATCCGGCAAGCAGCTAGGGGAGTTCGGGTGGATTCACGAAATGGCTTGTCAATCCGAGAACGAGCTCTATGTCGCTGAAATATTGAACTGGCGCGTCCAGAAACTGATTCTTGAACCCGCGCAGTGAATAGTGTTTTTGAACCGCAAAGAACGCCAGCGCAGCCCGAAAAGTTCAGCGGGACGCACGTTTGGACCCTCCTATGCTTTCCCACCAAGACCCGCCCGAACAAATTTGGCACGGATAACGAATTGACGAGTTATGCTGACTAAGTGTTTACCGGGCTCGGATCGAGCATGCTCATAGAAATCGGACATGTGGAGGCGATCTTCCGGTATCCCGTGAAGTCCATGGGCGGCGAACGACTCGAGGAAGCTAACCTGGGCTGGTACGGCCTCGATGGTGACAGACGCCTGGCATTCCGGCGGATGGGGAACCATAGTGGGATGCCGTGGCTGACAGCAAGCAAGCTTCCCGACCTGCTCCTGTTTGCTCCGCACCGCCGTGAAGACGGTGCTCAGGGAGACCTTCCTACGCATATTCGCACGCCGGATGGCGAAGAGATGCCTGTCTTCGGGGAGGACTTGGCCGCGGAGGTCGGACGTCGGTACGGGGCTCCCGTGGAGATGATGCAGTTAAGGCATGGCATCTTCGATGAATCGAGCATCTCTGTGATCGCCCTCGATACGGTGCACGAGATCGGACGACTCGCAGGTCGGAGCTTGGACGTGCGACGATTTCGCCCGAATGTTGTGGTTCGTTCACTGCGATCGGTTCCTTTCCAGGAGGACGAGTGGTTGGGCGGTGTGCTCTCATTCGGCGAGGGGGACGACGCCCCCGCCGTCACCGTTACGATGCGCGACATCCGCTGCTCGATGTTGAACCTTGATCCCGACTCGGCAACTCCGGCGCCAGAAGTGATGAAGGCGGTCGTTCGAGCGAACCAGAACAACGCGGGAATCTACGGCGTGGTCACTCGCATCGGTCGACTGGCGGTCGGACAGACCGTACTCCTCCGTGCGGCAAACGAGAAAAGGGAACGTGGGTGATCTAGCGGCTCGGGTGTTACAGCGTTCTCGGAAAGAGAAACGGCCTTCAACGCTTGCTATCCGTCACTAGGACGGGTAATCGGTGAACCGGATACTGTGATCGGCCGGTCACCTGACGGCGGCTTCGTTCTCAAGGGCAACCGGTAGCAATCCTACGGCGGCGAATGATTTCTCTCCAGAACCAGTTCGTCCCGACGCTTGAGCGCCGACGAAGTGCTAGACGCAAGTGAATTGCTCTGCGGCGGCAACGGTCCTGCGTTGCACGGCCAGGTGTCAGTGATAACTTCCGTATTGCCGACAAACCGGGAGTTAGGTGACGAGATGCGCGTTTATGAGGATCTATCCTGATTGTTCTAGCGCAATCCGCCTCGATGAGCCCTTTCAACTGTTAGCACCACTAATCTCTCAAGTCGTGATCACAACTGTGACGTCAGGCGCAGTTGTGCAGAGTCAGTCCGTTTGCTAGTGTGGCGTGCATGCCGCCAAATGTACCCGAACAGCTGAGCAAAACCATAGAGACGCTTTACCGGTCTGAATCGGGCGGGATTCTGGCTACGCTGGTGCGGCTGCTCGGCGATCTCGATCTCGCTGAGGAGGCCATGCACGAGGCCTTTGCAGCTGCTTTGGACACGTGGCATCAGGCAGGCATACCAGATAGCCCGCGCCCTTGGCTCATTTCAACCGCACGCTTCAAGGCCATAGACGGGATACGCCGTCGGGCGCGCTTCGACGCCGCACAAACGGACCTCGCGCTCTACCTTGAGACGCGCATTAACGAGGAACCAGAGGAAGAGGAGATCGAGGACGACCGCCTCCGTCTCATCTTCACGTGCTGCCATCCTGTTCTTGCGCCGGAAGGACAGGTTGCTCTTACGCTGCGTGAAGTGTGCGGCCTGACAACAGAAGACATTGCTCGCGCGTTTCTCGTTACGCCAGCGACACTCGCGCAGCGCATCGTGCGCGCAAAGGCCATCATCCGCGATAAGACTATTCCTTACCAGGTGCCCTCACCACAGGAATTACCGGAAAGATTGGGAGCCGTACTTCAAGTCGTGTATCTGGTCTTCAACGAGGGTTACTCGGCGGAAGCAACAGGATCCGAACTGAGCCGCGAGGCGATTCGTCTGGGCAGACTGCTCCGCGAGCTTCTTCCGGAACCCGAAGTAACGGGCCTGCTAGGGCTCATGTTGCTGCAGGAGTCGCGCCGTGCCGCCCGAAGCTCTCCGGAGGGAGATCTCATCCTCCTGGACCAGCAGGATCGCTCTTTGTGGAACCAAGACCAGATCGCCGAAGGCATTGCGCTAACCGAGAGCGCTCTTGCATCGCACCGTTTCGGCGCCTATACGCTGCAGGCCGCCATTGCTGCGGTTCACGCCGAAGCTCCATCCGCAGCATCTACAGACTGGCAGCAGATCGCGGCACTCTACGACCGGCTGATTCGTATCCAGCCATCTCCGGTCGTGGAACTCAACCGCGCCGTTGCCGTCGCCATGTGCGGGCATCCAGAGAAGGGTCTTGCTCTCATCGATGCCTTGCTGGCGCGCGGAGAACTCGCCAACTATCATCTCGCGCACTCCGCCCGGGCGGAATTGTGTCGCCGGCTGGGTCGGCTTGCGGAGGCCTCTGCTTCTTATGAGAAGGCTCTGGCCCTGGTTTGGCAGGAGTCCGACGGCCGGTTCCTGGCGGCGCGGCTGCAGGAATTGAAATAAAATTTGGCTCTGCTGTCGATTTTCCCCACGCCCGACGACTATAAGTGAACGAGCCAGCGCGCAAAGTTGCGCTGCTGGTTTCCACCAGGAGGAGAAGAATAATGAAATACGTTTGCTTGGGATACTACGATAAAGGCAAATTTGATGGCATGACTGAGGGCGAGCAAAACGCCATGTTCGACATATGCTTTGAATACGACGACCATCTTCGCGCCAACGGGCACTGGGCTGGTGGAGAAGCTCTTCAGTCTCCGGAAACCGCCTTGACCCTGTATTGGAAGAACGGCAAAGTGGCAACTACTGACGGTCCCTATGCGGAAACCAAGGAACAACTCGGCGGCATTCTCGTCCTTGAGGCGCGGGACATGAATCATGCTGTACAGCTCGTGGCGCAGCATCCGGCGCTGACGTATGGCAACATTTTCGAGATTCGGCCAGCGGGGGACATGAACGAAATCATGAAGGCAAGTGAGCAGCGACGACGAAAGAACACGGCACGTTGAGAGCGAACCGAAGTAAGAAGAATGATCATGATCGTGGCCGAGGCTGCATGATCGCAATCATGCTTTTCAGTTAGCTGGGGAAAGCTGATTTTGGTGCTGCTTCCGGCCATAGCAAAAAGAGTTTGCACAGAAATCCAGGAGGAAAGAACACAGATGCAAAAGGTTCGTGTCGCAGGATTTGGTGTTTCGTTGGACGGTTTCAGCGCCGGGATTGAGCAGAGCCTGAGTGATCCACTCGGCAAGCGGGGAACCGAGATCTTTCAGTGGTTCTTTCGGACGAAGACATTCTGCGCGATGCTCGGGCAGGAAGGTGGCGTTGTCGATACCGACGATGAATTCGCACGGAAAGCAATGGATAACTTTGGCGCTTTCATCCTCGGTCGCAACATGTTCGGTCCCGTGCGCGGCCCATGGCTGGATCGCTCATGGAAGGGCTGGTGGGGCGACAACCCGCCGTATCATACGCCAACCTTCGTTCTTACCCACTATGAGCATGAGCCTCTGGTGATGGAAGGAGGAACGACCTTCTACTTTGTCACTGGCGGAATCGAAGAAGCGTTGAAACTCGCGAAACAAGCGGCGGGCGACAAAGATGTCAAAATCGGAGGCGGTGTTTCCACTGTACGGCAGTATCTACGAGCTGGGCTGATAGATTCTCTGCAATTCGCGCTTTCCCCCGTTGTACTCGGTCAAGGAGAAGCGCTGTTCGCCGATCTCGACCTGCCTGCACTTGGATTTTCAGTGACCGAGCACACAGCTACGGAACACGCGACCCATTTCGTACTGGAGAGAGCTTAAGGGCAGAAATTGTCAACGAAGCCCGAAGATTGGTACCGCGAAGTCGGCTTGTGTTTACCGATGGAGCGATGTGGCGGTTGCTGGTTCAGCCCGAGTCACGGGCAAACCCGAAGTTATTGTGGCAAACTCCGATTCGCGCGATTACTTCCGGCTTACCGACCAGCTGCCCAGTGACGAGGCGATTCCGGGGTTGTGAGTGCTATGGCGATTTATCGCCAACCATTCGTCAAAACGGTGAACGCAGAGCCGCTGGGCGCGTGCCGGGCTTTGTATTTCGTCAGAAGAATGATGCGGCATAGAATCTAGAATGTGGAGCGTCACGAGCAAGTAGAGAAATCGTTGCAAAGCTGAAAGGGATCAGCAATGCGCCCACAAAATAGGGAGAGCATCTTGGCCGCGAAAATTCTCATGGTTCTTAGTGCGAGCATTATCTTTGCGCTCGGAGTCGTCCACCTCGTCTATACGTTCTGGGGGCCAAAGCTCACGCCCCGTGACCCCGCACTGCAAATCAGCATGAGCCAGATTGCACCTGTCATTACGAAAGAAACAACAATGTGGCGGTGTTGGGTGGGCTTCAATGCCAGCCACAGCATGGGACTTATTTTGTTCGGCTTGGTTTTCGGTTTTCTCGCATTGGCTCATGGCCAACTCCTCTTTCAGTCACCGTTCCTGCTCGTTGTCGGGCTGGCAATGCTTGGTGGTTTTGTTGTGCTCTGCAAGGTTTATTTTTTCAGTGTGCCTCTCGCAGGTATCAGCATTTCTTTGGCCTGCTATGTCGCCAGCATTGCGCTATCGCGAGCCTTAATAATGCGCTCCTGACGAAAACGGCGATAACGCTCACGACCCGGACTGGCTGGTTTCGGATTGTGGGCGGATGACGGGCAAGCCGGAAGTTATCGGCTCATCCGTTGGAGTTTCTGGGAAGCTCGCTTGTGCTCACGGAATTTGGGAGCTTCAAATCTGGGGACGTTAAGGGGACGATAAGAAGTGACATGCGGCTCCTTCTTGTATCAAACGACATCCGCCGACACCGTTTGATATCAATCAGTTACATCTCGTTGTTGCCCTGTCACGGCAGAGGTCGCGAGTTCGAGTCTCGTCGTCCCCGCCATTCCTTCAAAAAGAGTGTCCTGATTTCTCTGAAACCAAGGAGGGCGCAATTTTGCGCCCTTTTTGCACCCCGTATTGTTAATTAGAACCGTCAGTATATACCTTGACACGTATATGCTCTGTGGAGTATATCAGGAGGGTGGAATCTGTGTTCGAAATCATTGCGGAGCCGAACCGCCGCGCGATATTGAGCCTCCTGGTCTCGTCACAACAGTCGGTGGGAGAGATTGAGCGCCAGCTTCGTATGTCGCAGCCGACCGTGTCAAAGCACCTGCGAGTGCTGCGTGAGGCCGGTTTCGTGGAATCCACGGTGGACGCACAGCGCCGTCTCTACCGTCTGAAACCTAAACCGCTTCGGGAGGTGGATGTCTGGCTGGCTCCGTTCCGGCGGTTCTGGTCCGCTCACGTAGATGCTCTCGAACGCCACCTCGACCGCATGGATCAGTCCCCGCCAAGGAAAAGTGGGCCAACGAAAAGCATACCAACGAAAAGGAAGACTAAGGAGAAGACGGCGCGGCCCAAACCGCGAACGTGACAAAGGAGAGACGAAATGAAAATCAAAGTGACCAGCGTATACGTGGACGACCAGGACAAGGCCCTGCGCTTCTATACCGAGGTACTGGGCTTTGCCAAGAAGACCGATTTCAGTAACGGCCCATTTCGCTGGCTGACCGTGGCCTCGCCCGAGGAGCCGGACGGCACTGAGCTGCAGCTGGCGCTGAACAACAACCCCGCAGCCAAAACGTATCAGCAGGCGATATTTCAACAGAGCCAGCCCGCGGCCATGTTTTTCACCGACGACATCAAGGGCGACTACGATCGGATCAAGGCCCGCGGCGCCGAGTTTACGATGCCGCCCACCGACGTGACCGGCTCGACTATTGCGATGCTGAAGGACACCTGCGGCAATCTGATTCAGCTCACCCAGTTGGCACGCTATTCACGCTAAAAAAGGAAGACAAAGGAAAAGAAGATGACCGAACGCGAGCAGTACACACCGGGTCCGGCCCACGGGGCGCGGATACAAAAAGACCGGGGACAAAACGGTAATAATGAAGAGAAGTGGACGCTCATCCTCGTCAGAGAACTGCGCCACTCGCCGGAAAAAGTCTGGCAGGCGCTAACCGACCCGGCGCATCTGCGCGAGTGGGCGCCCTTCGACGCCGATGGGAGCCTGGGTACGGTTGGAAGCACGGTGAAGCTGACCACCGTGGGAGCGCCCACGCCGCGCGTTACCGAAACAACGGTGACGCTAGCCGACGCCCCCGAGGCGCTTGACTACAAGTGGGGTGGCTTCGATATGCGGTGGGAACTCGAAGCCTTGGGTGAGGGCACGCGCCTGACGCTGTGGACCAACATCGGTCACCGCTTCATCGCAATGGGTGCTGCCGGTTGGCACATTTGTTTCGATGTGCTGGATCACCTTCTCAGCGGAACTCCCATCGGACGCATCGTCGGCCCCGAGGCCATGAAGTTCGGCGGCTGGCAGCGATTGAACGCCGAGTACGCCAAGCAGTTCGGCGTTGAAACGCCCAACTGGCCGCCTCAGGCGGCTCAAAAATCGTAAGGAGGTCCGATTGAACTGGAACAAATGGATTCGGCAGACCCACCGCTGGCTATCCATTGCCTTTACGGTGGCCGTCATCGTCAACGGCGTCGCCGTGGCACAGGGGAGATATAGCTCTAGGATGGGCCTCTTGGCAGTGTTTGTGCTCGCCTTGCAGTTTTTCACCGGCCTGTACTTGTTCGTACTGCCGTATGCCGCGAAGTGGGGCAGTGGGCGACCCACTGACTGAACGGGCGGCCGGCTGTTTAGGTCGTAGGACGGGTGGCTCTGGATCTAGCGTCGGCGATGTGAGAATCATCCTCTAGCTACTTGCAATCGACCTTGTTGTCCTGCGCGGCAGCGATCTGCCACTTACCATTGCGCTTCAACCAGGTATCGGTCCAGACCTGGCACTGCTTCGCGTCTGGATGCGTTTTATCTTTGCCGATGGCGTGCTCGTTGCCGTAAATGATGGCCACGTCTTCGCCCCCCAGAGAAGAAGAAGAAGAGAAGAAGCGCACCTTGGCATCGTCGAGTGCGCAGCCGTGCGCCGAATGTGGACCTTTTTCATCGCGTAGCTCATCCGCCTTGCTGTAGCGCTCGCCGCCGGTGCTGGTGCCCTGGAAATCGTCGGCTAACAACTCAGAGATAACTCCATTATTCGTGCAAACGCCTTCGGCCCACTTGCGCTCCATGGCGATCATGAACTTCGCGGTTTTGTCATCGGGTGTGGCCCAATGGCTTTGCTGCGCATAGGCGGCGGTCATAAGGACTACGACGCACGTTGCGAGGCACATCAGGTGCAGAATTCGGTGACGCATCGTCCCTCCAGTATTTGAGTCACTATACAGCTGGTTGAGGCGGGTGGCTGGGTGGGGCGGGCGGCCTTCGCTCTTATCGAGGGCCACCCGCCCCCTCGAGCCAAGAATGCTGTAAACTAACCGTCTTCCCCTCAATCTGTAGACTGCTGCGCGATAGGATTGGACATGCGTGCATTTCTGAGTCATTCGTCCTCGAACAAGGATGTCGTGATAGCTGTACATAACGCGCTCGAAAAAGAGTCAACTTGGCTTGACCGAGCAGAGATTGAATGGGGAAATCTTTTCCTCGAAAAAATTGCCGATGGGATTAAGTCTGCGACCGATTTTGTACTTTTTTGGAGTGAGGCAGCGGCAAAGAGCGAATGGGTTCGCCTTGAAATCAACATGGCTTTCATCCAAGCACTTCGTCACAAGGCCATTAGGTTACGCGTCATCCTGCTGGACAAAACACCTCTTCCACCCTATTTACAACCTTATCAATCTTTTTCCGTTGTGGGATCGTCGGACCCGGCCAAAGACATAGTCGGGAAGCTGTCACCACTGCTCAGGGAGCCGATCCGTTCGGCAAGGGCAAAATTCGTGGACCGGAACAATGAAATTGCGCGTATCGAAAGCGCGATCGACGACCCAGCGGTCGCCACTGCCTGGCTTTTCGGGTTTACAGGAATCGGGAAGAGTTCGCTGGTGGGCGAGGCTACCAGAAGACTTTTTGAAGGCGCTGACCCCGTCAGGGTCGAAATCGATCCGGGCACGGGCTTCGTGGAACTGGCTCTTAAACTGAACGCAGCCAGGAAGGTGACGCTCGCGGAATCTCTTCCCCAAGAGGAAGTCGAACGACAGATCAGACTCTCAGCCGAAACCATCGCGAAGGAAGGCCGAATCCTCTGCTTGTTTAATGTGCAGCACTGGCTGAATGAGGACGGAGAGCCGACAGGTCCACTTCCTCTTTTGCTTGAAATAGCTAAGAGTGTTCCAGATTTCTCGCGACGTCCGGTTTTTCTCACTTCCACTAGGCGCCCACAACTCGATCCGGAACAGGTAAAGCGACTGGATCTCATACACGTCGGGAGCCTGAGCGACGAGCACATCGCCGTCTTAGTTCGAAACTGGTATTTCGCCATATACGGAAAAGACATCGCGCCGGAAGATGCCACGACTATCGCTCCAAAGTTGTTTGGCCATCCCATTGCGGCACGCCTTGTAGCAGGCTTGTTGGGCCATCATTCAGCTCAATATCTGGAACAATACCCAAGGGAAATGGTCGCCCTACGCAGGGATTTGGCGAGGTTTCTGCTTCGCGAATTAAAGCTGAGTCCTCTCTCAGAGAAGCTTATGGAGACACTTGCCTTAGCCGGCATTGCGCTCCCGGGTAAGGTTGTAGCTGCCGTTGGTTTCTCGGACGACGAGTTTCAAGCTGCTGTAGAAGAGTGCGCTCGCGCAGGTCTGATTACCGCTGACATCATGCTGGAGGGCCACCCGCTTTTTCAGGAGTTTTTTTGGCACCGATTACATCGAAGTGATTATCAACAGAAGGCACTCAGGCTTGCTCATGTTCTTCGCGATCACCTCGGCTCAATGGAAAAGGACTCTTCGGAGTATGTGGATATTCTCCCCGTCGCCTACAGGATGTTTGCCATGGCCGGAGATCTGGAAAGCGCAACCACACTCCGTAGCGACCTCTTAGGTGAACTAGAGGCAACCGCCATTACCCTCTACAACAGAAGAAACTATGCTCTCGCAGACAAATATATAGGGCACGTTCTGGATGCTAATCCGAGGAACTGGCGTATGAGGCTTTACAGGGCTAGGGTCCGGATCCGTGAGGAGAGTTGGATCGAAGCGGACGCGATCCTCGACGAGATGTTACAAGAGCGTGACGGGGATATAAGTGCGCTCCACGCAAAGGGTTGGCTTCGGCTGAAGCGAAAGAGGCTTAAGGAAGCGCTAGAAATATTTGCGAGGATCATCGCCCGCCGCGAGCACGTTAGGTCCTTAAGGGATGCTGCTGAATGTCTTCACAGACTGAAACGTAACGATGAAGCGCTGGAGTTCCTGAAACGGGCTAAAGCGCGCGAATCAGAGAATCCCTATGTGTTGGACCTGGAGTCCAGAATTCTCGAGGAGAAGGGTGAGCTGGAACCGGCCTACGAATCTGCCCTCCTGGCTTCCGCTCGCGATCCGCTGAATGCACAGATGCACCATCGTCTTGGTCAAATTCGTAATAAGCAAGGACATCCCGAACTTGCAATTCCTCATTTCGAGAGATCCATCGAAATAGACTCAGATCAGTTCGGCCCGGCTAACTCTTTAGCTGCGGCTTATCTAGATACTGGCAACGTTGACGCTGCTGAGAAAACATTTGGCAGCTTGGTTACAAAGGCGCGCACCCCTGGCGAGCATGCGTTGCTCGCACACTTAAAAGCTCGACTCGCCTTCTGTAACAGCGACCTAGTTGGAAGCGAAACCATACTAAAAAAGGAAATCGATCAATCGCGCAACGTGATTCCTAATCTGGGGTTCTTGGCCAACGTCGAGCTTGCCCTATTTGATCAGAACGTAGGCGACTATCCAGCAACCGCACAGGTCGCGCTCGCGGCGGCGGATGAAGCAGTTAAGAAATTGCGAGAGCTCGATCCTGACAACCAGTTCATCGAAAAACTGCGGGCCGGTATACAGGAGCGCCGGAAAAGGACTAGATGGTAGGGAAATTCGGGGACAGACGGGACGTTCCCAGTAACTAGTTTGAATCACACCCCAAAGAGAACCGCAGGGCAGCACACACTTCATTCATCCGAGCGGCACTAAGCTGGGCCACGCGTCTTCCTAATCGCTGTTGAGATACAGTGACCGCGTTGTGCAGGTTTACTGCGCAAGGGGACTTCATGCCGTCCTCCTCATTCAGCATGACTTCCGATGGCACGCCGCGAATGGTGGAAGTGACAGGCGCAACCGTGACGGTGGATAAATACCCGATGGCGCTGTTGCGGGTGAGCACGAGGGCGGGTCGCTTTTTGTCGGGCGCGGCAAACTGGTAGAGCCGAACTTCACCTCGGGCTATCTGGCCTCGGGCTATTCTTCCGGCCACGTGGCCTCCGATTCCCAACCCCGCGCTTCCGCGTCGGCTTGCGACTGTCGCGAGTAGCCCTGACGGTCGCGCTCTTCATTGGCTCGCAGTTCTAACCGACGGAGATGTTCCCGCAGGGCGTCGCGCACCAAAGCGGAACGGTTTCGCTTCGTGCGCTTCGCGGCTTGGTCGGCGGCGTGTAACAGCTTTTTATCCAGCACGATTTGAACGATTTCCATATGTGGAACCTATTCCATAGTATACTCCACATAGAAGACATTTCAAGGCAAGCCTCTTTCATCACATTTTTCTAGTACCGCCCTCACAGACACACAATCGGAATTCGCGCAATAATTCACCGAGAGTACAGCATCAAGAACTGCGCCCGTCTCCAGAGACGGACCCAAAATCCGCCGCAAAACCATCTTCGGCGCTCTTTGACAAGTGGACAATAAGCGGTTAGAAGCGGCGATCCCACACCCCGAAAAGTGCACGCCAAAATGCAGAAACCCAAGCTAAGTCCTTATTCATGTAGATGATGGAGTTAAGTGCTGTAATTAGAATAGCTTAGCGGGAATCGGGGGGGGGACATAAAGTAATATACTGTGTAATATCCATATAGTAAACATCCAAAATGGCGGACGTGTGGCCCACTCAAGCCCGATAGTCTTTCCGCCGCAAAGACCAAAGAGCGTGAAACTTAGAATGCGGCACCTGGCCTCCTCCACTTGCGGAGGTTGCAGGTTACGCTGAGCGCAGCTAAATTAGGTGCGAGAGTTGGAGCTGCACATGAAAAGGCCCGTCCCGGTGGAATCTGCCTCTGCATTAATCGACGAGATGATCGCGGAACTCACAGACTGGCGTGGCAAAACGTTGGCCAGCATCCGCAAGAGCATCCTTGAGGCAGACCCCGAGATAATCGAGGAATGGAAGTGGATGGGAAGCCCAGTGTGGTCTCACGACGGAATCATCACGGTTGGCAACGCCCACAAAGATAAGGTGAAGCTTACCTTTTCCCACGGGGCGAGCCTCCCAGATCCTGACAAGCTCTTCAACGCGGGCCTCGGAGGCAACGCGTGGCGAGCGATCGATTTTTTCGAGGGCGATAAGACTAATGAGCGTGCTCTAAAAAATCTCGTCCGCGCCGCCGTTGATTACAATCAGATCAAATTGAAGAGGAAATGACCGCACCCCCTGCTTGTGAAATCCATCAGTCTGTTGGACAGGCGGCGCCGGTTTTGGTTTCGATCAGGCGAACGTCATAAACCGAAATGTCCAATGTCCCGGATGTTGCCAGGCGCAGGACGCTAGGCGTCTTGGCCAAGTCCTGGGACTTGGCGAAGCACGACAACGGAACCGTTAGCGTCACATCTCCTGTCTTGAGCAGCTTGGTGACCGGTACAGTAGAAACACCGACGCCCATGGCGACATCTCCGGTTGGGGCAGCATTGATCTTGAGTTTCACAGAGAGCATCATGGCGCCATTTGCTTCGCGAGCAATGTCGGTGGTCCTGTCGGCGGCAACCTCAAACCAAGCGCTCTTGCGACCGGTCCACACTACATTGACCCCGTTGTCGGTCGGCTGCAGCATAATCGCTGCCGAACCGGACAAGGTCGTCTTGCTTCCGACATATGCCATGCGGGCAACATTGTCGTCGCCGATGAACAGCTTATAGCCGTTCCATACATCGCCTTTCGCGTAATAGACATTCTTCTCGCCGTATTTGACATTTCCGGCGGCTTCGGCAAGTTGCGCTGTTTGTGTCGGCTTGGCATAGGTCAGGCCGAAACCGTACGGGAACTGTGGGTCGTAATTCGCATCGCCAATGTTGAGCGGCGTCTGGTCGGGACGCTTCGGCCACGAGAAGCTCAGACGACCCTGAAAATCGTATTGCGGTGAGCCGTCGGCCTTAGCAAGCAGGACATCGGCCACGCCCTGACCTTCGGAACCTGGCAGCCATGCGGCGACGAAGGCGTCAGAGGCATTGATCTGTGGGTTCACGTAGAGCGGCCGGCCGGACATCATCACTGCTACGACGGGAATGCCTTGGCTCTTGAGCTTCCTGATCAGATCGAGGCTTTCGGCATTGTCGTGATGCAACGCGACGTCTGGCTGGTCTCCCATGAATTCGGCATAGGGCTTTTCACCGAAAACCACGATCGCGAAATCGGGTTTCTGCGCCGAGGTGCCGTCAGGGCTGAGGATGGCCCGTCCGCCGGCTGCGTCGATCTGCGCTTTCAGTCCTTCATAGATCGAAGTCGCGCCGGGGAAATCATTCGGGCCGTTGTCCGCGCCCTGCCAGCTGAGCGTCCAGCCGCCCGACTGCATGGCGATATTGTTGGCGCCCTCGCCCGCCATCAGCACGCTGGCATTCGGTTTGATCGGGAGTACGTTGTTGTTTTTCAGCAGGACCAGCGATTTCCGCACTGCCTCGCGGGCGACGGCGCGATGCTGCAGCGTGCCAACGGGCTTAAACGTTCCGGTCCGGTGGGCGGGCGAGGGCTCGTCGAACACGCCCATGCGGAGCTTCACGCGCAAGATCCGGCGAACGGCATCGTCGAGACGCGCTTGTGAGACAACTCCCGACTTCACATCGCGGACGAGATTGGCGTACAAGAGCTTCCAGTCCTGAGGCTCATTGAAGATATCCAAGCCCGCGTTGAAAGCTATCGAACAATCGGAATTGGTGCAGCCTGGGATCTGTCCGTGTGCGAGCCAGTCACCCATGATGAAGCCGTCGAAGCCCATGCGCCCCTTGAGCACATCGGTCAACAGTCCTTTATTGGCGTGCATCTTGACACCGTGCCAAGAGTTGTAAGAGGCCATTACTGATTGCGTGCCAGTGTTGATAGCTGCAATGTAAGCCGCACCATGCAGTCGGGCGAGATCGGTCTCTGAAACAGTGGAGTCGCCCTGATCGCGCCCGCCGTCCGTAGAGCCATCGCCGAGGAAATGCTTGGCGGTCGAAATGACATGATCGCGGTCGAGGAAGGTCTTGCCTGACCCCTGAATCCCTGACACCATGGCGGCTGCATATTGCGAAACGATCCGGGGGTCTTCGGAATAACTCTCATAAGTGCGTCCCCAGCGGTCGTCACGCGCTACCGCAATGGTGGGGGCGAACGTCCAGTCGATCCCGGTCGAACGCACTTCGGCGGCGGTCACCTCGCCGATGCGGTGGAGTAGCTCGGGGTCATTGGCAGCGCCTAAGCCGATATTGTGCGGAAATAGCGTCGCGCCATAAACATTGTTATGACCGTGCACAGCATCCGAAGCCCAAATGAGAGGTATGGTCACCTTTTTGCCGGGCACCACCGACGCCTGATAATAGGGCTCGATAAGATCGACCCAGTCCTTGACGGTCGCGTGCTTGTTTCCACCGGGGACGGCGCCTCCGCCGTTTTCGATGGAGCCGATGTGATACTGGGTTACTTCCTCGGGTTTGATGGTTTTCCATTCTGGTTGAATCACCTGGCCGATTTTTTCTTCGATGCTCATCTGGCTGAGCATCTCGGTGATCCGTTTTTCTATCGTGGCATCAAGCCCCACCGGAGATTTCGCCATCGGCCACATCTCTGGGTGCACTTGATCCACGCTTGGAGCGGCCTCACCGTCGGTAAACAGAAGGCTCGCTGCTATGCCAATTCCCAGCAAAAGCGCCAACGAGGACATCAGAATTCTTACGCGGAAGTACTTGTGCATTAGGCTCATGGCGGCTCTCTTGCTTATCTCCTTGAAGTCTAAGTGTTTCGGTGAACGCGGGGATTGTACAACTGTTCCCGGGTAATTGGTTCACAGAAAGGGGCCGAAAGCTTGCTCGGCGCTTCCCTAATTGAACCTTAACTTCTTACCGATATTTGCTGAATCAGGGTTCTTAACTCGGTAGCGTTTTCCCGGATTGTGAGTCTAGCTATTGTGGGTACCAGTCGAGCAAACGGACTTCGATCCCGGTTCCTTCCAGCCGCTTTTGAAACACGGAGAGATCGGAGCCGCGGTAATGATATGGAATTACAACCTTCGGGTGGAATGCCTTCACCGCGTCTGCTGCTTCGTCGGGAGGCATGGTGTAAGGCAGATTCATGCAGACGAACGCCACGTCGATGTTTTTCAGGGCGCGCATTTCCGGCGCGCCTTCCGTGTCACCTGAGAAATAAAAACGTACGCCGCCGTAGGTAAGCACGTACCCATTGCCGCGTCCCTTGTCATGGAAGAGTTTGCCCGGGGCGGGACCGCGAGTTGGGTTAAGGTTATAGGCGGGGATTGCCTCGATGGTCCAGCCCTGCCACGTTTTGGATTCACCATTCGCAATTGGCTTCGCAGTCGTGACCGTTGCCACCACGGCGGGCGGCGCCAGAATATCGGTTCCGGCTTTGCTGATTTCGGCGATGGAAGCCGGATCCATGTGGTCGGGGTGAATGTCGGTAATCAGAATGAGGTCCGCTTTTGGAGACCCGGCGAACTTCGCAGGTTTGGCCGGATCGAGGTAAATGGTTTTTCCTCCCGCTTCGATCAGAGTGCTGGCGTGATACAGCGGAGTGATCTTGACTTCTCCCGCTGATGTCGGAAACGTTTGTGGAGCGGCTTCGGAATACGACATAGCGAAGAAGAAGCAAACGAGAGCCAGAAGCAGTTTCATCTCGACCTCAGGGCAACTTTCAGTAGCCTCGGTACATCGACAGCGTGCAACCTACATAAGATCGCATGATTCCAATTCGTTTGCCAATGCCACGTACGAAATAAAAAGAATTTCTCCTGCGACCCCGCGAAGCAACTCGTCATCTAACCAAATCTCGTAGGTGAAGCCGGGGGTCGGCTTGCCTGCAAAGGGGCCATTCGTCTAATTATCTGATCAGAGCGGGAGCGCCGAATGCTTGCTGCAGAAAACAGCGTCGCAGTCCCTCATGAGCTCATGGAACGAGTCTTCGAGGCTCGTCGGCAAAGCGATGCGCTCTTCAATTTGGTGCGCGGGAACGCCCTCTACGAGCGGCCGATTCCGGAACGTCACCGCATTATCTTTTATCTGGGACATCTCGAGGCATTCGATTGGAATTTACTAAACGGAAGCCTCTTCGGGTTGAAGAGTGTTCATCCTGAATTTGATCGCCTATTTGCTTTCGGCATCGATCCAGTGGGCGGCGGACTCCCCACCGATCGACCATCTGACTGGCCCGCCGTCGATGTTGTCCGCGAATACGTCCGCAATATCCGCAATCATCTCGACGCGAAGCTTGAAAAGGCAATTCTCGAACCACACTTGAGAACGGACTCTAGAACGAACGACGGTTTTTCATTGCGCACGTTGCTTAACGTCGCGATGGAACATCGGCTGATGCATGCCGAAACTCTGTCCTACATGCTGCACCAGTTGCCACTCGACACGAAGGTGCGGCAAAAGGCGCCGCAAACAAATTCACCGAATCTCGTTGGTCCGCCAGTCGCACACCGGATGGTCAACGTGCCGGCCGGGGTCGTAACACTCGGTCTCGCGCGAGACGCCAAAGACTTTGGCTGGGACAATGAGTATGAAGCTCACAAGGTCGAGGTTCCTGCGTTTGAGATCGATCGGTACAAGGTGACAAACCGGCAATATCTCGAGTTCATGGCAGCGGAAGGCTACAACACGCGCGCTTTCTGGAACGACGAAGACTGGAATTGGAAGACTGCGGGCGGAATTTCTCATCCGTTGTTCTGGAAGAAGGGCGGCGATCGATGGCTGTGCCGCACGATGTTCGACGACGTGCCGCTCGACGAAGCGGTCCTGGACTGGCCCGTGTATGTGAGTCAGGCAGAAGCAAGCGCCTACGCGCGCTGGGCAGGGAAGTCGCTCCCCACCGAAGCGGAGTGGCAGCGCGCCGCCTACGGAACCGTCGACGGAAACGCGAGAGCTTATCCGTGGGGCAATGAAACGCCCAATGTTGAGTTCGATAAAAAGCTTGGCAATTTTGACTTTCACCGTTGGGACCCTGTACCGGTGAATTCGTTTCCCGAAGGCCAAAGCGCTTTCGGCATTAACGATATGTCAGGCAACGGGTGGGAATGGACCTCCACCGTCTTCGGTCCGTTTCCCGGTTTCGAGCCGTTTCCGTTCTACCGCGGATACTCTGCTGATTTCTTTGATGGCAAGCATTTCGTCATGAAGGGCGGCTCGGCACGCACGGCTGCGTGCATGCTGCGGCCCACGTTTCGCAATTGGTTCCAGGCGCATTATCAATATGTGTATGCGGGTTTCCGCTGCGTAAGCCGCGGATGATCGAAAGATGATCGAAAGGGGACTTGGAAATGCTGGTTCATGCGATCACGACCAATGCCGCTTATGAATTCGCCTCCGAAGTGCGCGCCGGGCTCGCGCGGCCGGGACAGAAGGAACTCCCATCCAAGTATCTCTACGACGACGTGGGCTCGGCGCTCTTTGAAGTGATCAGCCATCTGCCCGAGTACGGCCTCACGCGGGCCGATGAGCGTTTGCTACAACGGCACGCGTCCGAGATCGTAGAACGGCTGGACGCTCCGGTCGCCGTGGCCGAACTCGGCAGTGGCAGTGGCAAGAAGACGCGCTGGATACTGGAGGCTCTGAGCCGGTGGCAGCGGACTTTTTATTATCCCGTGGAAATATCCCGCTCAGCTTTGCTCATGTGCCAGCGCGAACTTAGCGATATCGATTCCCTCAGCATTGTGGGATTTGAGCGCGAATATCTTGATGGCTTGCTGGAGGTGGCAGCGCACCGGCAGCGCGGCCAACATCTCTTCGTGTTGTTTCTGGGGAGCACGATCGGGAATTTCGATCGTCCCGCCGGAGTAAAATTCCTGGCGGCGGTTCGGCGCATTCTTGAGCCCGGAGACTCGCTACTTCTCGGAACGGACCTGGAAAAGTCCAGCGCACAATTGCTCAAGGCGTACGACGATGAGCTGGGAGTGACCGCGGCTTTTAATCTCAACCTGCTGGCCCGCATCAATCGCGAACTCGATGCGGATTTTGATTTGGGCCAATTCATCCACACAGCCAGGATCAACCGTGAAGCCCGAAGCGTCGAGATGCACCTGCGATCCAAGCGGCGTCAGACGGTGCGTATCCCGGCGGCGGCGGATCTGCGCGTTGAGTTCCTGGAGGGAGAGACAATCTGGACGGAGAGCAGCCACAAGTACTCGGTTGACGAGGTCTTCCAGATGGCGCGCGATGCCGGCTTCAGCTGCCAGGCACAATGGATTGATAAGCAGTGGCCCTTTGCGGAGAGCCTGCTTATCGCGGAATAGATTATTATGCTTTCACGCCTAACGGCTTGTGGTGAGTTTGAATTCTACAAATCCAGCGCCTGAAGGCGGATTCATTTTGAGGCTCTTTCGGCATGCCTGAAGGCATGCCCTGATACGAATCGTATTTCTAGCACGGACTGCTAAACACACGGAGGGATCGATGGCAGAAGAATGTACCCACCTTGATCAGATCAAAATAAGAAAAACCGACAAGCATGTCTGTGAGGACTGCGTTAAGCTCGGCGACACCTGGGTCCATCTGCGCATGTGCCTTATCTGCGGCAATGTCGGTTGTTGCGACTCGTCCAAGAACAAACACGCCACCAAACACTTTCACAAAACAACGCATCCTCTTATGCGCTCAATCGAACGCGGTGAATCCTGGGTTTGGTGTTATGTAGACGAGATCGAGGCGGGCGAACTTGCAGCTTGAGCGCCGAAGATAATTCAGATGCGACGGCTTGCGCACTGTCTGAAGCCGGACGATAATTTACGCGACCAGAGTGTAGTCTGCTGTATCTAATCCTCTATACCTGATCACAAGTTCAAACTTCAGTTCAGACTTGCTGTCTGAATCCACCTTCTTCATTACCAGGGCTGAGTCCGGGTATGGCAAAACCAGTTTTGCTGAGTGTCGATGACGACTCCGATGTTTTGCGGGCAATTGAACGCGACTTGCGCTCGCAGTACGGTGCGGAGTATCGCGTCATAGGGAGCGATTCTCCCGAGGGCGCACTGGATTTGTTGAAGCAGTTAAAGGTGCGCAATGACAGCGTGGCCCTGCTGCTGGCGGACCAGCGCATGCCGCGGATGGACGGGGTCGTATTTCTACAGGAAGCAATGCACATCTTTCCCGACGCGAAGCGTGCCTTGCTCACCGCCTACGCCGACACGAACGCTGCGATCAGTGCCATCAATCAGGCCAGTATCAATTACTTTTTCTTGAAGCCATGGGATCCGCCGGCAGAGCATCTGTATCCGCAACTGAATGACCTGCTCGATGATTGGCAAGCTTCCTATCGCCCCGTATTCCAGGGGATCCGCGTTCTGGGCACAAGGTGGTCGCCGCGGTCGTACGAATTGCGGGACTTCCTGGCGCGCAATCGTGTTCCCTATCAATGGATCGACGTGGAATCTTCGGCTAACGATCCGGAAACGAAGCGTCTTGTGGAGGCCCTTGGTCCCGAGGCCGCGAACCTCCCGATCGTACTCTTCCCGGACGGAACGAAGCTTCTTGAGAGCCTCCCGGCAGATGTTGCGCAGAAAGTCGGCTTGCGGACGCGTGCGCAGACCGACTTTTACGATTTGGCGATTGTAGGTGGTGGACCGGCAGGACTGGCGGCCGCCGTTTATGGTGCCTCCGAAGGTCTGCACACGGTGATGATTGAGCGCGAAGCGCCCGGCGGCCAAGCCGGCATGAGTTCGCGAATCGAGAACTATCTTGGATTTCCAGCCGGACTCAGCGGCAACGATCTGGCTCGGCGCGCGGTGGTGCAGGCGAAGCGTTTTGGAGTGGAAATTCTGTCTCCCCAGGAAGCGGTCGGGGTGCGCACCGAAGGATCTTATCGGTTCATCAAGCTGGCTGATGAAAGTGAAATATCCTGCCACGCCCTCATGATCGCGAGCGGAGTGCAGTGGCGGCGACTGGAAGCTCCGGGAATCGATAAACTACAGGGT
>Ga0193751_1000314_pt1 | contig 40646 bp, 36 predicted proteins | sample L1c2metaG_FD_143050 | JGI IMG/M metagenome (GOLD analysis project Ga0193751, IMG submission 143050) | Soil microbial communities from a riparian zone of the East river system, Colorado, United States - L1c2 | ecosystem: Environmental > Terrestrial > Soil > Riparian zone | place: USA: East River...
GCCATCGCCAATCTCGTGCGCGAGGGAAAAACGCACCAAATCCCGGGCATGATTCAAGTCGGCAAGAAAAAAGGCAATCAACCGCTGGACGACGCCATCATGGAGCACCTCCGGCACGCCCGCATCTCGCCGGAAGAAGCTTACGACAAGTGCATCGACAAGAAAAAATTCCGCCAATTTTTGGCCGAACCGCCAATCGACGCTTCTGAAGAATAAATTGCGCTCATGAGAACTCCGGATCTCGACAAGATTTTATCGGCAATGCTGAAAACCTACACCGGCATTTCCGATCTAAACTTTTCGGTCGGTCATCCTCTCCAGGTCGAAGATTTTGGCGAGCTGAAACCGGTATATGTCGATCCACCGATCGAGGCGTTAACTTTCCACCAGACCGAGCAGATTGCGCTCACCCTTATGCAAGGCAATCGCCGCCTCATTTACGATTATCTCACCGGCGGCTCCTGCGATTGCAGTTACTCCCTGAGTGACGAGGCGCGTTTTCGCGTGAACATTTTCCGGCAGCAGGGGCACTTTTCGGTCGTGCTTCGCAAACTGCAAAGCGAGGTTCCGACGATTCAGTCATTGGGGCTGCCGGAAATTTTTTACGAGATCGCGAAGGAAAAAACCGGACTTGTTCTGGTCACAGGCGCGACCGGCAGCGGCAAGACCACGACTTTGGCGGCGATGCTCAACGAGATTAATGCGACCCAACCGGTCCACGTCGTCACCCTCGAAGACCCGATCGAGTACCTTCACCCAAAGAGCAAAGCCACCTTCAATCAGCGCGAACTCGGACACGATTTTAATAATTATCCCACAGGATTGCGCGCCGCTTTGCGTCAGGCGCCAAAAGTCATTCTCGTGGGCGAAATGCGCGACCGCGCCACGGTCGAAATTGCCATAATGGCGTCCGAAACCGGTCACCTGGTATTGAGCACGCTTCACACGGTCGACGCCGGCCAATCGATCAATCGTATCCTGGGTTTGTTTTCGCTAGGCGAAGAGCAACAACTGCGAATTCGTTTGGCGGATTCGCTTCGTTACATCGTCAGCCAGCGCCTCGCCCCAAGGGTTGGCGGTGGCCGTCAACTCCTGACCGAGATCATGGGTCACAATTTACGTACGCAGGAGGCGGTTGCCCTCGGCGAGGGCGAGCACCGCAGCTTCTACGAAATCATCGAAGCCAGTTCGCCGTTTGGCTGGATGACATTCGATCAATCGATCCTTCGCGCTTATGAGCAGGATCTGATCACCGAAGAAACGGCCAGACTGTTTGCTTCACGAAAGGGCAGAATTACTCGCGGCATCGATTTGATTCAAAAAGCGCGCGGAATCGATGCCGATCTCGATTCGGGGTTGCGTCTCGACCTTCCCGAAAACGCATTTCGTTGATTTATGTTTAGCGAACAGGAACACGAAGCAACATTTTTCGATCTGGGCGACAATACTGCCCTGGTCTGCGTCGATCATCAGCAATATCAGAAGGTCGTCGTGCCGCAGCTCATCGACATGACCTATAAGGTCCATCTCGGTTTGTTCGAAGAAGACGTCTTGCTCAAACTGAAGACTTACAATTACGACGTGGTCGTCGTTTCCGAAAATTTCAAGGGCTCAACTCTGCAAACGAATCCAATTCTGGCGGAATTGACGCGACGCCCGGACGCGCAGCGGCGTCAACATTTCGTTGTCCTGCTCAGTCAACGTTTGGCCACCAACGACGCGATGAGCGCGTTCGTGCACAGCGTCGATCAAGTCATCAACATCGCCGACCTGGCCAATTTGAAACCGGTTCTTCGGCGGGGCGTGACCGAGCACCGCGAGCTTTACAACTCTTTCAACGAGATGCTCAAGAGCGTCCAGTCGCTCTGATTTTCGTTTCAATTGCTGCTAACCCGAGTCACGCGCGTACCAATCGACTTTGCGCGTCACATACATCACTGCTGCGAGCACGATGAAAAGCGCGACGGCGCCCATGAGCAACGCGTAATCTTGTTGCCGCAAAGTGATGTAGAGAAACGTGTAAACGCCCGCTAACCCGGCGCCGATCATCAGTGTTCGGACTCCGCCGCCGAGGAAGAATCGGCAATACCACGTGATCAAGATGGTCGATACGACCGCCGCGATCAGATAGGCATAACCAAATCCGATAAATTCGGAAATCGACAGCAGCAGCAGATAAAACAGGCAAAGAGCGGCGCCGACCATCAGATATTGGAACGGATGAATCTTCTGCCGGGCAGTGACTTCGAAGAGGAAAAATGTCGTGAACACGAGGACAAGAAAGAGCACACCGTATTTAATGGAGCGTTCGACGTATCGATACGCGTCCAAGATCGACAAAAACTGTGCGCCGAAGAGTGACTCCGAAACCGCGTTGGTGGTGAACCGTTCGTTTCCATTACGGCTCGTCCACGCCTGGGGATAATTGCGACCGTAATAGGAAATTTTCCACTTCGCGTCAAAACCATCCGCCCGCACCGAGCGCTCGGCCGGTAAAAACGCACCGCGAAATGCCGGGTCCGGCCAGTTCGATTTCAGGGTCGCCTCGTTTTGAACGCCGAATGGTGCGAAGTAAATTCCTTCGCTGCCGTTAAAATCGAGGGGAATTGAAAATTCCACCGGAGCGCCGATCGGTTTGTCGCCGGTGAGAGGCGCGGTCGCGCCAGTTGTATAACCGGGAACTTGCGACCCGGGAAGAAGTGGTCGCTTTGTTCCGCCCCAATCGAGCACGATTCCCTCGCGGGTTCCGCGCAAATCGTTCACCGCGATGGTGACGAAGGCGTCCTTCCATTGCACGTCCTTAATGTCGATCTTGAGCGCTCCGAAATCTGGCGGCGCAAATCTGCCGGAAAGCTTCACCTGCGCCCGAAAAACGGCTGCGTCGTAGATCCCGCGATGCAACATTTGCGTCTCCGCATCGCCCGTGACGCTCAACATTTCGGGAAGGAAATACGCATTCGCGATCGCGGTTTCTTCCACTTCCCGCCGCTCCATCTTTCCATCCGGCGCCGGCATTTCCTTCACCGCCTTAAATTTGTATTGATACGGAATCCCAAGCACAGGACCGATCACGCTCTGTTCTTTCCCCCAGGATGAAGTGATATCGGCGACAGCTTCGTTGCGGCGTTGCAAGCGATCCTTCAACACGCCGGTGATCATCGTCAGCGGAATTAAGAGAATCAGCACGAGCGCGCCGACTCCGAGCAACTTGATGATCGTGCTATGACGCTTTCCAAATGAAGGCTGCGATTTCGGTAACGGCGGCGGAGCGGTGGTTGGGGCTTCAGGCATAACTCGAAGGTTTAATCAGAATACGGAGTCGAAGCGAAAATCTTTCAGCTGACGAGAAATATTTTTGACTGGCCGAGATCGTTGAATCCAAATCGGGGTCAGCCTGCATCTCAAAGGAAACAACCCAAGGTTTTCATGATCCAGGATTTCAAGTTTGCTTTCCGACAGCTTCTCAAGTCGCCGGGATTCACCAGCGTCGCCGTGATGACGCTCGCCCTGGCGATCGGCGTTAACTCGGCAATTTTCGCGCTAATCAACGGCGTGGTGCTGCGTTCGCCGATACCACTGCGACCACACGAGGTCGTCAACGTCTTCACCGCCCGCCAGAACGCGAGCCACGATTACCGGCAATTCTCTTATCAGGAGTATCGCGAGCTGCGTGAAAACGGCGGAGATCTGTTTGTCGATCTTGCCGCGCTCGAGTTCGCGGTCGCGGGCATCGGACGCGATCACGAAATGCGCCGCAGCTTCGCATTCCTCACCTCGGAAAACTTTTTCGACGTGATGGGCGCGAAACCGTTCCGTGGCCGCTTCTACAACGCGGAGGAATGTAAACCGAACGCGAACATTGCGATCGTAGTCGCGAGCTACGGATTTTGGAAACGAAACGGTGGTCGCGCCGATTTTGTCGGCAGCCCGTTGCACGTGAATGGCCAGCCGTACACCGTCATCGGGATCGCGCCCGATGGATTCAGCGGCGCGAGCGCACTGGTTGCGCCGGACATTTGGGTGCCGCTCGGAATTCGCTCGCAATTTGGTTCGGCGTTTGGCGATTCCGAAACGATGCACGACCTAACGAATCCGAGGAATTACGCCTTCAATCTCGCCGCACGGATGCGCCCCGGCCTGACGGTCGACATGGCGAAGGCGCGATTGCCAGTGCTGGCGCAACGATTGAACGCGATTCAACCCGAAGGCAGCGAAGGCGCGCGCGAATTGCAAATTCAAAACCCATCACGCTTCAGCATGAGCACGCAACCGGAGGACGACGGCCCGATCACGTTGATCGCGACCTTACTCATGTTCATGGCCGGCGCGGTCTTGCTCATTGCCTGTCTGAATCTCGCTAATATGCTCCTCGCGCGCGGCACGTCGCGTTCGAAAGAAATCGCAGTCCGCCTCGCGGTCGGCGCATCGCGCTGGCGAATCGTTAGGCAATTGCTTTGCGAAGGTTTTCTGCTTGCAATCTTCGGCGGCGCGGTTGGTCTCGTTCTTAGTTCTTGGTCCAACGATTTGCTTCTGCAACAGCTCCAAGGCTTGCTCTCGTCGGTTAATTTCTCGGTCATCATCAAATTGCGACCTGATCTAGCCGTGCTTGCCGTCACGTTTTTGTTCTCTCTCCTGGCGACGATGCTCTTCAGCCTCGGACCCGCGCTCAAAGCGACCAAGGCCGATCTGGTCAACGATCTCAAACAACAAGTCGGCGAACCGGCGCGCATCGGACGCTTCAGCCGCTTCTTTGCGCCGCGACACATTTCAGTCATGGCGCAGATAGCGCTGTCCCTCATGCTGCTGTTCGCGGCCGGATTGTTTTTCCGCGGCGCACTCAAAGCCGCCGGGCTTTATCCCGGATTCAACGCGGCCGGCGATCTGATCGCGGAGTTCGATTTCACCCTGATCAAAAAAACACCGGCTGAATCGCGCAAGTTGATCTTTGCGATGACGGAGCGCGCTCGTCAGTTGCCCGGCGTCACCGCCTCGGCGACCGGCACGATGCTGCCGTATTCCGATTTCACAAACTCACGTCGAGTGATTCGGATGAAGGACGCGATGCCGACCGATCCGAAAGCGCCTGATCCGAGTATGAACGCGCTCTACACCGCGGTCACGACCGGTTATTTCGATGCCCTCGGAGTCAAACTACTGCGCGGCCGCGATTTTACTCAAGCCGAGTGCGAACAAAAAGACGGGCGTCGTGTGGCCATTATTGATGAAGAACTGGCGAAGAAACTTTTCCCGAATGAGGACGCGATTGGTCAGCACATTCGCTACACGCAAGCACCAAAGGATGGCGCGCCGAACGATTTGGAAATCGTCGGAGTCGTCAGCAAACATCTGCACGCCATCCAAAGCGACACGCTGGTTACGCGCGTGTTCGTGCCGTTAGCGCAGGGTTACAACGGCCAAACTTACATGCACGTGCGACTCAACACCCACGATCGACAAGCAGTCCTCGCGATGATCCCGACATTGCGTCAAACGCTGCGCGAAATCGATCCTGACCTGCCGTTGCTGCAGATGTTGCCATATGTCGATCTCATGGAGAAATCGCCGAATCTCTGGATCGTGAAACTCGGCGCGATGTTGTTCGGCGCGTTCGGTTGCATCGCGCTGTTGCTCGCAGTGGTTGGCGTTTACGGCGTCAAAGCATATGCCGTCGCGTGTCGCACACGCGAGATCGGCATTCGAATGGCGCTCGGCGCACATCGCAAAGATGTTTTCGTGTTGATCATGCGCCAGGGCGCGATACAAACCGCCCTCGCCGTGTTCGTCGGGCTGCTGCTTTCATTGGCCGCGGGCCGCGTGCTTTCCCAAATTCTCTATCAAGTTAGTCCGACCGATCCGCTCGCGCTGATTACTTCAAGTCTGATGCTCGCCAGCGCCGCCCTGCTCGCTTGCTTTCTCCCCGCGCGCCGTGCGACCTACGTCAATCCGATCACGGCATTACGGACGGAATAAGAAGGCCTTGGGGTTAGACGCGCAGCCTTAAAGCGGATTACCAACCGATCAATCGTCGCCAGCTAACAACTCGCTGGTCGCAGCATTGCCTGCTTGCGAGCCGACATACTGAGAACCAGACCGAGATAGGTTAAGGCAGTGATCAGTTCGATCTGCGAGACAAACACCAAGTCAGATATAGCCAGCTCATAGAACTTTTGCTTCGTCCCGAGTCCTCCGACGAAAATCTGTACGAGCAAGGCAGCCAATTTCAAATTGCAGAATATCAACGCCGCAATCATTGCTTGCCTTGCCCCCAGCAACCCCCGAAGTCCGACATAAATGAAAATAACAAGGACCAGTGGCAATGCGTATTTCACGAAGGTCAGAGGAAAAGCGACAGCGAACTCCTTCAACCCTGATACTCCTTCAGGGAGAAACTTTAGTGCGAAAGAGAAATCGATTTCTTGAATCAAAAAGCCCTGAAATAGCATCCAGAAGGTTATTACGAGCGCGGTTGTTAGAAACAGTCCAGAGCGCTCTGAACTGAGAGCCGATTCGTCTTTCAATGGACCGGGAACATCAAAAATGGTGACCCACGCAGCAAAGAATACCGGCACGATTGAAACCGCCGCTAAGACTGCGAATGGGAGCTTCGCAAACCAGGAAGAATAGAGCGGCAAAAGTAACATCGTCGCAGCCACCATGATTCGCGCGGTCCGTCCGCGAACAATCCAAACCAAATATGATGCGCAACCAAGGTACAAAATTACACTTGCCACCGGCCCGGCGGCCGAGTGTCGGAACCAGTCAATGACGACATTATGGATTCTGCCGATGTTCGGGCGTTGACCGCGAAGCAATTTGCCCGCAATCAGCAACGCACATAACGCGATCCAAGCTCTGCCCGTAAGGTGGATCTGCCGGAACCGGCGAGTCACAATTAAGCCTAACAAGATGACAGCCGCACCCAGCAGCCACGCGTTTAGGATATTAGGAGCGAGTTGTGTTTTAAAACCAGTGCTGGGCAACACGAACATTGAAACAGCGCAAAACGCCGCCGGCCAACCGTGCAAGTCATGTTCGCGCAGCAACACAATCACTGTTCCAGCGGCAATAAGAACAAGGATAGGGTAATGCCAGAATATCCACTGCGAGCGTTCTGGATTGAAGGCGGTCACGGCTGCGGCCGCGAGCAGCAGAAAAAGAAAGCAAAGACGCTGGAACTCGCGGGCCTTGATTGCCCACAAAAGGAAAACAACTCCGATTAGAAACACGAGCGCCACTCCCAAGGCCGGGGGAGTACAAAGCCAGAGCGCGATCGCGGGGATCGGCATCGCGATGAGTGGCCAAATGGGGCGTCTGGACGAGTTGTTGACCCAAAATGCCACGGTGATCCAGGCAAGAAAAAGGACTAGCAACGGTAATGCACGTTGAAAGGAAGCCTCCATAGCCGAACGGGCCTGCGCTCGATTCTCGGCAATCGCGCTCGGAAGATTTTCCGGGCTAACATTGAATACGTTGGCTTGAACGTCTCGGAAAGCATTGAGACGCCGCTGAATTTCGGGCGTGGCCACCACAGAATTGACCGGAGTTTCTATTCCAAAGTAGCGACCTTCGTAATCGATTGGCAGCGGCAGGTTGTGAGGGAAAGTCATGAAAAAGAGCATGTCGACTTGTTGCAACTGGCCGAGCGAGCCGAGCGCCGCGAACAACTGCGGATAAGTACCGCCTGCAAAGATTGCCACCGACCAAGGCGTGTGATTACCACGTTCATTATGACCGTGATCGCCAGTGACGATGAGATGGTCGTGCTTCAGATCCAGCTTCTCAATCAGCTCAGATAATTTTGCGTCCACCGCACGATAGTGGCGCTCGTACTCGGGGTGGCCCGGATGCCAACGGTGGGCCACGCTATCGGTTCCTCCAACGTGCAGGATGATCAACCGAACATCTTTGTCCGACAAAACATCCATCGTCTTGTCGATTGCGGCCAGATCGCAGCCGAGTTCCGATCGCGCGAGCTCAGGACGATTTACGGTAATCTTTCCGTACTGGCCATATAGTCCAAGGATAATGAAGTCTGCTATAAGCGCGGGGTTCAAACCGGCCCGCGCCGCAGCCACCGGCAAACCGCTGTGGGAACCGCGTTCGCCGGTAAAATCATGAATTATGCTGGCGTAGGGACTTTCGCGTCCTTCCAGAAGTGTTTGAATACACGGCAAGCTCATGTTGCCACTGGCGGTGTGGACATCGAGGTAAGTTGAAGCGCGGTCCTGTGCGAGCGCTTTTAGATTCGGCATCAGTTCTTCCACCGCCTGGCGCCGTAAGCTGTCGACAATGATTATAACAAGGCGGCCATCACCGATTGATTGTTTTGATTCCTTTTGCGGCGCGCCGCGGTCATGAGACGTTGGGCTCGAGCGCGCGGCGCCGACAAAAAATATGCTGAGACCTAAAGGTAGCAGCATGACCAAAATTAGAAGAATGGTACGCCGGCGTTCTGCGGAGAGTATGCCCGTCGAAGGCTCCATCATTCTGATTTATTCATACGGATCTTTTCGTCTCAGAATCAGACATGGAGGCGAAATCAATAACTTACTATCGGTTAAATGGGAAGCGTGGCTGGGGGCGGAATCGAACCGCCGACACGTGGATTTTCAGTCCACTGCTCTGCCAACTGAGCTACCCAGCCGCATGCGGAAGATCGGACATCACCCGCGCAGGAGTCGGGGCGTTCACTATGCCGGATTCCGACTGCTGAGCAAGTGTCGCCGTGGCGACGCACAATGAAGCATGGACAGCACACGGCGCCGATCTAGACTGCAAAAATTTCGCGCGCGTTGATGAAGGCGATTGTTTTGACTTGCGACCGCTACCGGGCGGTAACCGAGCATATGATCCTGCAATACGAAAAGCTTTGGCCGGATCATCCGTTTGTCTTTCGCGTTCCGTATCAGAAGCTCCAGGGGGCGCCGGGCAATCGAGCGGAGTACGTGGAAACGCCGCCGGAAATTCGCGCCACAGTCCTCCAAACTCTCGCTGGTCTGGACGACGAAGAGTGGATCTACTGGTGTCCGGACGATAAATATCCGATCGAGCTGGTAGTGGATAAGATTGTCGATCTTGTTTCGGATATCGTGCACTCAGCTGAAGTAAGCGGCCTACTCTTTTGCCGTTGTAAAGCGCTCCTGCGCCGACCGGAGGCGACATTGGACCCGCAGCCAAAGATTAATTCTTTCGGTGACGTTTACCTGGAGCGCAAAGGCTGGCACCAGATTTGGATCCATCAATTCCTCAGAGTAAAGGTGCTGCGGTTTTTGTTTTCGCAGATGCCGGAGCGCATCGCCTCAGCCAAGTTAATGGATACACTCAAGGACCAAGTGCCGAAGCTGCCCGCGCATCGATTGTTCGTTACCAGGGAAAACTTCGCCATTTTCGGCGAGAGTACGCACAAGGGCACCATCAACCGGAACTGTTACGAGAGTATTAAAAGAACGAAGATCGAGCTCCCGAAATGGTTTCGAAAGCCTAACGACAAATACGTCACACTCGGCAAGTTGGAGGGGCAATCGATTACAACTCAGTCTAGGTAGCCGTATCGAGCCAATGGCGCCCGCAAGAGAAGCTCAAGCCGTTCCGCCGTGCGATCCTTTACGAATTTGCGCCAGCCGCCCACCTCGGCCTGGTAGATGTGGTCGCCATGAATCTGGGTGGCTGAATCGACTTCCTTAAATCCGCGAAGACGACGCGCGACTTCTCTGTTCTTTTCCAGCGAATGCTCTCGCACAAGCTCTTCAACTTTTTGCGGATCGACAAGAATCCCGAAAGTCTTCTCGACCGCTTTGAAAATGAACGCCGGATTATCCACGAAATCTTCATAGCGAAGCAGACAAATGCCGCCGCGTTCCAAGTACCGGTCTAACTCTCTTACTCGCGCTTGGCACAACGTCGCATATTTTTCGACCTCGCCGTCGCTCATGTGCTGATGTGCTTTTCCACCATGGCTCCTTCTCCAAAGTGACACAGCCACATCCCGGAAATCGCGATACGACGCGGTTGTCTTGACGCGCTGCGAACAATACCGGTGGGTTTTGATTACTCCTTGAGGGTATACGCCGCTGATTAGCTGATAGACCAGCGTGCTGCCGGAGCGCGGAACACCATAGCAGATGAACTCAATCTCAACCTCATCCACTCCTTCAAGACTCTTGTAGAAGCCGTTCGGCAACATAGCAACTTTACCTAAAATAGTTTGTACCAACTACGAACCTACTGATTTCTCCAGAAATGAGCTACTTGTCGGTCGAAAGGTCGAGCTTATCAGACGTTGATTCTTGCCAGCGCCAGATCTGTTCTGCACAGTGTGCTATCACGGACTGAGGCGCGCTATTATAGAGGTTGCGAATTTCGACTGGATCGTCCCTTAAGTTGTAGAGCTCGTTCAAATCCTTGTCCCGCAGGCAAAGCTTCCATCCGTCGGGAGTAATCACTGCGCGCGTCGATTCTTTGGCGGCTTGCTCCACTTTCTCACGCGGCGCCAGTGAGCTGTCCATTTTAATCCGCTTATCAACTTTGCGGTAGGGCGCCCATTCCATAAAGACGTTTTCCAGCGGCATGGTTTCGCCTCGGACCAGCGCAGCCCGGCTTTTTCCTGCGCATTGCGCCGCCGGCGGCGAACCGAGCAACTCCAGCAGTGTCGGAACAAAATCAATATGACTCAACGGCTGCGAGACGACTCGGCCGCGCGTCTGTCCCGGAGCACGCACCATGTAGGGGACACGCACGGCTTCCTCAAACATAACGCCTTTGCCAAAGAGTTGGTGCGCACCGAGCAGGTCCCCATGATCACTGGTGTGGACGATGAGGGTGTGCTCGCGCAGTTCCGCGTTTTCGACGCTCGCCAGGATCGCGCCGATGCTTTGATCGACGAAAGTGATGAGGCCGAAATACCTTTGCCTGATGTCGCGATACTCCTCGGGCGTCAGCCCAAAATTAAAGCGCCGGATTTTTCCGGTCCCATCTCGAGCCGCTCGGTCCTGCTGCCATTCGCGCGTCAACCGATAACGCAAGGGAACATCTTCACTGAGCGGGACCGTCGCGCTAGGATCGACATCTATCTGCTCGAGCGCGTGCTCATCGTTGAAGGGGCTGTTGTAAGGCGAGTGGGGCTCGACAAACGAGACCACCAGCAGAAATGGCGAGCGAGCGTTGCGCTGAATGAAATCGCACGCATGCCTCTCCACAAATTTCGGCTGCGACAGTTCGATCGGTAAATTGCTGATCGCCAGCGCCGAGAAACCGCCGCTCTCATGGTCGGGTTTCAGCCCGTTCTCAATCAGGAAATTACTGTAATCGCTCACACGCTCGACTGATACAAATTCCTCAAAACCGCGTGCTTTCGGCCTCGGCTTCCCGAGATGCCACTTGCCGATGTAGGCTGTTCGATAATCGGAATCGCCCAGCAACTGTGGCAAAAAACGAATGCGCGAGTCGGGTGGGAACCCATTATTTGTGCAACCGCTCGTATGCGGCCACACGCCAGTCAGCAGTGAAGCGCGCGACGGCGCGCAGACCGGCTGCGTCACATATGCATGGGTAAAAACCGTCGATTCCGCGGCGAGACTGTTCCGGTTCGGCGCGTGGACCCTCGGATTTCCGCAGCACGCGAGCGTGTCCGCCCGCTGCTGGTCAGGTAGAAAGAAAACCAGATTCGGTTTGCGCGGAAGGCGGGCGGGCTGCGGCATCCGGTAATTCTTGGCCGATTCGGGCAAAATGGCGAGCGGTGGAATCGAACCGGCCGACGGTGCGAACCGTCACTAAAGACGAGAACGCTCAAACGCGCCTAGAATTTGCGAGGCAATTCCACTGCGCGCCGCAACAATTTCAAATAATGGTCTCGTGAAATTTCGATCGCGCCGAATTGCTCCAGATGCGGCGTGACCCATTGCGTGTCGAGTAATATGAATTTGCGCGCGCGCAAGCGTTCGACCAACGCGACCAGCGCGATCTTCGACGCGTCGGTCACACGGTGAAACATTGATTCGCCAAAAAACGCGCCGCCGACAGCAACGCCATATAGACCGCCGACAAGTTTGTTCTTGTTCCAGGCTTCGACTGAGTGCGCGTAGCCGAGTTCGTGCAAGCCCTGGTAGCTCTCGATGATTTCCCGATTGATCCAGGTGTCTTTTCGCTTGGCGCAGGCGCGAATTACTTCGCCGAAGCGATTGTCGATCTTGATCTCGAAAATACTCTTCCGGGCAACGCGTCGAAGTGAGTGCGGCACATGAAAGTCGTCGAGCGGAATAATCGCGCGAGGATCGGGCGAAAACCAGGCGATCGAATCGTCTTCCATCGCCATCGGAAAAACGCCCAGTCGATAACCTTGCAGCAAAAGCTCCGAATCGATCATTCCCTCGATTGGAAATCGTTAGCTGCCAATTTGCAATCAAGTCGTTGTTTCCTAAAATGAGCGGATGAGGCCCTTATCGATCCTGCTCGCGATCGCTTGCGCAGCGCTTGCCGGTGGTTGCGCCGATCCGCTCGAACAACGAAGCGGTCAAGAAGTGCAGTCACAATTGCAACGCGGCGTGTCCGGCCAGGGACAACTTGTTCCTGAGCAACGCGACCCGGGCGATCCAGCCGGCGAACACGGCGTTCCCCAAACGCATCCCTAGCGAATGAAAACAGCCGCTCCCCCGAAACATTCAAAGATTCTTATTCTCGATTTCGGATCGCAATACACCCAGGTCATTGCGCGCCGCATTCGCGAGCTCCAAGTCTATTCCGAAGTAGTTCCTTTCGATCTTCCCGCCGCTGAGATCAAAAATCTTAATCCAAATGGAATCATTCTTTCCGGTGGTCCGGCCAGCGTTTACGACAAAGGCGCGCCCCAGATTGATCCGGAAACCTTTTCGTTAGGCATTCCAGTGCTCGGAATTTGTTACGGATTGATGCAGATGGCGCATCATCTCGGGGGCCAGGTCGTCTTCACCGGACGGCGCGAGTACGGCGCGGGAATGTTACATATCACCAACGGTTCGCAGTTATTCGATGGACTCGGCAATCAACTCGACGTTTGGAACAGTCACGGCGATGAAGTAACGGCCCTACCGAAAGGTTTTCTCGCGGCCGGGCGGACAGAGAGTTCCGATTTTGCCGCGGTCGAAGATCGGCAACGGAAACTTTACGGATTGCAATTTCATCCGGAAGTCGCGCACACGCCGCGCGGCAAAGAAATCCTGCAAAATTTTGTCTATCACATCTGCCATTGCGCGATGGATTGGACGATGGGCTCGTTTATCGAAGAAGCGTGCGAGCGCGTCCGGCGCCAGGTTGGCGACGAAAAAGTCGTGCTTGGGTTAAGTGGTGGCGTCGATTCGTCCGTCACGGCCGCGCTCCTTCACAAAGCGATCGGTGATCAGCTCACGTGTATTTTTGTAAACAATGGCCTCTTGCGCGCGCGTGAGGAAGAAATTGTTCAACGCGTGTTCGGTGAGAATTTTCATGTTCGTTTGAAATATGTCGATGCGACCAAACGCTTCCTGAGCGCGCTCAAAGGCGTGACCGATCCCGAGCAGAAACGAAAAATTATCGGGAATGAGTTCATCGCCGTCTTTCAACACGCAACCGAAGAATTGCTCGCGGAAGATCGACAAAACAAGTCGCGTAAGCTCGCCACGGCGAGTCCGTCCGGCGGCGGACACGGCCATTACAAATTTCTCGCGCAGGGAACCCTTTACCCCGACGTGATTGAAAGTGTCTCAATCGGCGGCAATCCGGCGGCCGTGATCAAGAGCCATCACAACGTCGGTGGCCTGCCGGAGAAAATGCATTTCGAACTGGTCGAACCGGTCCGGCAATTGTTTAAGGATGAAGTTCGTCAGGTCGGATTGCAGCTCGGTTTGCCGAAAGAGATTGTTTACCGGCAACCGTTTCCGGGTCCAGGACTGGCAGTTCGTATCCTGGGCGAAGTTACGCCCGAGCGACTCTCGATTTTGCGCGAAGCGGACACCATCGTGCAGAGCGAAATGAAAGCGAGCGATTGGTATTATCGCGTCTGGCAATCGTTCGCCGTGCTCCTGCCGGTCCGCTCCGTCGGCGTCATGGGCGATCAGCGCACTTATGAAAACACCATCGTGCTGCGCATCGTCGAGAGTCAGGACGGCATGACCGCCGATTGGGTCCGGCTTCCCTACGAATTGCTCGCTCGCATTTCATCCCGCATCAGCAACGAGGTTAAAGGGGTCAACCGCGTCTGCTTCGATATTTCGAGCAAACCACCGAGCACGATCGAGTGGGAATGATCGATTGGCGGATTTCCCGTCGCACCGGGTAAACTTCTTGCGAATTGCGGATTTTTAATTGCTAATCGGCGGTGATGAACGCCGAGCAGCTGCGTCTCGCCGAAAACAAGCCGCACCCTGAGCCGTGGCATTTCTGGGGGCCGTATCTGGCGGAGCGCGCCTGGGGCACGGTGCGCGAGGATTACAGCGCCAACGGCGACGCCTGGAATTATTTTCCGCACGATCACGCGCGCTCCCGCGCGTATCGCTGGAACGAGGACGGCATCGGCGGCATTTCGGATTACAAAGGCCGGCTCTGTTTTGCGTTCGCATTTTGGAATGAACACGATCCGTTCTTGAAGGAACGGATTTTCGGCGTGAGCGGCCCGGAGGGAAATCATGGCGAGGACGTGAAGGAACTTTATTGGTACGTCGACAGCACGCCGTCGCACAGTTTCATGCGGATGGTCTATCGCTATCCGCAGTCGCGTTTTCCCTACGAAGAACTGGTCGCGCAAAGCGGCGCGCGCTCGAAGATGGAGGGCGAGTTTGAGATTTGGAACACGAACGCACTCGCGGAAAACCGCTACTTCGACGTTGAGATCGAGTACGCCAAAGCGGATCCGCACGACATTTTAATTCGGGTGAGCGCGAAGAACTGCGGTCCTGAATCGGCGCCACTCCATTTGCTGCCAACAATTTGGTTTCGTAACACCTGGAGTTGGGACCGGACCCAACCCAAACCAACGCTTCGCAAAACGGCTGAGGAGGGGCACGCATCTGTAATCAGAGCGAGTCATACCGTCCTCGGGGATTACGACTTATTTTGCGACTCGCCGGACGACCTTTTCTTCACCGAAAATGAAAGCAATTCGGAGCGGCTCTGGGGGATCCCGAATTCAACGCCGTTCGTCAAAGATTCAATCAATGATCGCATCGTCGGCGGCAAGATCGATCACGTTAATTCGGCGGGATTTGGGACGAAAGCGGCCGCGCATTACAAATTCAACATTCCGGCGAATGAAAACATCTCGATCCGGCTCCGATTGCGTCGCACTGAAGCGGTGAAAAAGAGCGATGATCCATTCGCCGATTTCGATGCAGTGTTTCGGAGACGACACGCCGAAGCCGATGAATACTACGGCGAGCTGGCGCCGCCTTCGTTAACCGAAGAACACCGCGCGATCCAGCGACAGGCGTTCGCCGGATTACTTTGGAACAAACAATTCTACCATTATATCGTCGAGCAATGGCTCAACGGCGATCCCGGCCAGCCGCCGCCGCCGGAGGAACGTTTGCAGGGTCGCAACGCCGGCTGGCGTCATCTTTACAACGAACGCGTGATGTCGATGCCGGACAAATGGGAGTTTCCCTGGTACGCATCTTGGGACCTCGCCTTTCACTGCATTCCGCTCGCGCTCGTCGATGTCCAGTTCGCCAAGACGCAACTCGAACTGATCGTGCGCGAGTGGTATTTGCACCCAAACGGAAAAATTCCTGCTTACGAATGGAATTTTGACGACGTGAACCCGCCGGTGCTCGCCTGGGCGGCGTGGCGCGTCTATCAAATTGAACGCAAACAGACCGGCAAAGGCGATCGCGCATTTCTCGAAACCATCTTCCACAAAATGCTTATTGCGTTCACCTGGTGGGTAAATCGCAAAGACTCCGAAGGGAACAATATTTTTCAGGGCGGATTCCTCGGACTGGACAACATCGGCGTGTTCGATCGCAGCACCACCTTCGCCGACGGGACGCGTCTCGAGCAAAGCGACGCCACGAGCTGGATGGGAATGTTTTGCTTGAACCTACTGCGGATCGCGATCGAGCTGGCGTCGGAAAATCATGTTTACGAAAACATCGCGACCAAGTTCTTCGAACATTTCCTCGGCATCGCCGCGGCGATGAACAATCTTGGCGGAAGCGGCGTCGGACTTTGGAACGAAGAAGACGAATTCTACTACGACGTGCTGCACACGCCGGGCGGACGTTATTTGCCGTTGAAAGTGCGCTCGGTCGTCGGATTGCTGCCGTTGTTTGCGGTCGAAACGATTCAATGGCAACTGATCGAAGCGCTGCCTGGGTTCAAATCGCGCCTCGAATGGTATCTTCAGTACCGGCCTGATCTCGCGAGTTTGGTTTCGCGCTGGCAAGAACCCGGTATGAAAGAACGCCGGCTCGTCGCGATCACCCGCGGGCATCGGATGAAATGTTTGCTCCGGCGCATGCTCGACCCTAATGAATTCCTCAGTGACTATGGCGTTCGATCGGTCAGCAAATATCACAAAGATCATCCGTATGTCCTAGTCGCGCGCGGCGAAACGAGAGTCGTGAATTACGAGCCGGCCGAGTCACAAACGGGAATGTTCGGCGGCAATTCCAACTGGCGGGGGCCGATTTGGTTTTCGATTAACTACCTCCTGATCGAATCGCTCCAGCAGTTTCATCATTACTACGGCGACGATTTCAAAGTGGAATGTCCGACCGGCTCCGGCCAATTCATGCATTTGAGAGATGTAGCGAACGAGCTTTCTAATCGGCTCATCAAGATCTGGCTGCGCGACGAGAAAGGCGAACGTGCATTTGCGCGCGCGTCACAGCCCGCCTTAAACGGATCACAAGATCGACATCGATATCTGTTTCACGAATATTTTCACGGCGATATCGGCGCCGGTCTCGGCGCGTCGCATCAAACCGGTTGGACCGGCCTCATCGCGAAATTGATTCAGCAGCAAGGCGAATTCGGCACGATTCAACGCTCGTTCTAGCGAAGGGTTAGTTTTTTGTCTTTTGCTCTTCGCAGCTCTATTGGATGCCAATGGCTGCAATTATCGCACCAGTGGCGCTTATTACGTTCGAGCCGCTTACGCGCGCCGCAGATATCGCACACGAAGATGTCGGTTTGCTTTTTCTTGTACCCAGGATGAATGGCCACGATTCCATTAATTCGGAACGTTGGTGCTCGACGGATGCATCGCGGCCGCCGTTTGTAGAGCAGAGTTAACGCCTTACTCGCTTTGTTTCGGTCGCCGCATGATGTGGATGGCGAGAATCCGGCTTTGATGGCGCGCGAGCAGATAATCGATGAAATCGCCGATGATGGAGTTCGGTTTGTGCCCGAGCTTGGTCACCACGCGGCAGATGAGAGTGTTGCTCCGGCCGTGCCATTCCAGGTTGATCGCCCCGTGAAGATCGCGCGCGCTATGAATTTTCGCCCAACCATGCGGGCGCCCCGGTTGTTTCGACCAGGCTTTGATAAAGCCAAATTTCTTCTCCAACTGTGGATCTCTCGTGATCTGGCTGCGCAACGATCCGCGCCCGGTCGCGATCACTTGGATCACGGTCTGCATCGCTCGCTCACGCTAAGCAAATCGGCCTAACCAGTGAAAATTCAAACGAAAATTGCACTAAGGTCGCCGTGCGCAATCATCCGCCATCCGCCAAACAACGCCAAAAAAGAACTTCTACTAACGCTTTAGTGTTCTTTGGCGTCTTTAGCGGACTCAATCTTTTCCCTCGAACGGCTGAAACATGACGTAAACATCGACATACCCTTTTTCCGGATGCCGAAACGCGCCCGGCAACGTAGCAACGATTTTCATTCCGAGCTTTTGCCAAAGTTTCACGGCAGATTCATTCGTCGAGACCACGAAATTGAATTGCATCGCGCGAAAACCGAGACGGCGCGCTTCCCTCAAGCAATGTTCGCCCATCGCGCGACCGATCCCCTGCCCGCGCGCAACCGCGGGCACCATGAAAGCGGCGTTGGCGACATGCGCGCCGCCGCCGGATTGGTTCGAGTGCAACGTGTAAATGCCAACGATCTGTCCATCTTTTTCAGCAACGAATGCGCTCGCACCAGTTTGAAACCAGTAAGCAAACGCGTCCTCGCGCGACATTTCCGGATCGATTGGGTATGTGTCACCCGCCGCGATCACCTCATGAAAAATTTCCCAGATCGTATCGCGATCGGAATCAGTCGCCGGGCGAATGTCCAACACAGCGAACAATCAGCCCTCAAACATGAACACTCAAGGTCAGCGCCATTGATCCGATTTTGGATCCCAGAAAGGGCCCGTTAAACCCAATGCGCTGAAGATGGACACCATTTCATCCGGCGCGGGCCGGCGCGATTCGACAGTCAGCCGATTCCCGTACCACTGGACAGCGAGTTGCCATAGTTGGGTAAGATTCACCAGCGGGCGTCGCGGAATATCGTGGGACGCGCACCAAAGATCGACCATCTCTTCCGACCGGAAGAGCAACATCGTTGCTCACGTGAAAATGAGATTGTCCCACCAATGCGCTGCCGGCACCGCGAAATGCGCGACGTACCGTCTTAAAACCGGCTGGCCGTTTTTCACTTCGAGCGTTAATGGCTCGCCGGTGTGACCATCCGAAGCGCGACTGACTGCGTCGCAATGCAAAGCGGCCGCGATTCCGTAGGCGTCCCAAACGCAATTCGCGAAATAATTCCTACCATTCGCTTCCACCGGAAATGCTGTCTCAATTCCTGAGAACGGAGGCGCCATTCGAATCCGGCTTGGATCGTCCGGCTCGGGAAGAACGAGGCGCTTGGTATGCAGCCGGCCGAAAGCCGCAACAACTTCGCTTTCATCGATGTCGATCTTTTGCGAAACCGCTGACGAATTCGGGATGCGGCCGGTTTCCGCGGTGATCTCGTAGATTGCCAGCTTAACTTTCGTCTCGAGATCGTAGTCTGGCATGGTGGACAGGTTACTGCCGTTTGAAATACTGCACCGCTTTTTCGTGCTTCTTGGCGGCGGCTTTGGTTTTGAGCGTGCCGAGGTTTCGAGGTTTGCCGGTCTTGGGATTCTTCTTCAGGGAATAGAGCCGATAGCCGCCCTTAACTTTTCTAATCATGGTTTTTGTCGTGTCGACCGAAGTGGAGACATTTCTAAATATTTCCGGCAGCAGAAAATAGCTGCAGATTCCTCGACTTCGCTCGGAATGACAATGGACTGATTATGGCGATGCGCTCGCAGCTGACGTCGGCGACGGAGTTTGGACCGCGGACGTAGCCCATGCGCCAAGATGCTTTTCGCGCGCGGCGCTTTCGAGGTCGTCCAATCGCTCCATGTAGGCCTTTGCGTGCTCGCCGCCGGGCAAATTAGGCGCCATCCCTTTCGTTCGCGCGAGCCCTTCGCTGACCAAAATTTCGCCCAAACTTTTTCCATCCGCTTCCACGATCACATAATAACGGCTCTCGCGGCCGCGTCCTCCGGCCGTCGCCCAACGCGTCCAAATCAGAAAAGGCTTCTGTAAAAGCTCTTTCACGCGCTTCTTCGCTTTTTCTCCGGCGTTCATCGTTTCATCCAGTGTGATGCCAAAATGTACGCTCTGATCGCGAGTCCGATCGCCCTGTCGAAGATTGGTCTCGGGCGCGTCGACGTAGTAAAGCCGCGCGGTAAACTCTTTGTCGCCGCCGCGGACCCGAAAACTGTCGCCATCATTGGCTGGAGCGTCGACATAATAACAGTCGGTCAGCTTGACCCACTCCTTGCGATCGCCGGCCGAGCCCGACCCAACAAACGTGACCAGCAAGAGGAGTGGGATTAGAGCTCGCGCAATCATTGCGGAACTGCAGGGCGTTGACGTTCGTTCGCGAACCAAAGCGCAGCTAGCGCTATGAAAATCGAGAGATCGACGGCCATGTGTTGCGGAAAACTCCAGTGTTCGCTCGCGTGACCGAAACAACCGCAGGTGATATCGAGGCCGCGGCCCTTCGCGGCGACGGTCGCGCCGATGAAAACCGCGATCAACGCGGTCAGAATCGACAATCCTCCGCGGTACAAACATCGGAAGATGAGCGCGAGACCGCAGAAGATTTCCAGCCAGGGCAAATAAAACGCGAGTCGCACACTGATGAACCACGGCAACGTCTTGTAGTTGTCGATGTCCAATCCGAAACGAACTGGATCAAGAACCTTGATGGTGCCGGCGTAAATGAAAATTCCGCCGACGATGAGATCGACGATCCGCCAAAAAAAGTTGCGCCGGAAGAAACCCATTCTCTAAAGCGGCGGCAAACGCCGAACGCCGAACGCCGAACGTCCAATAAAGGGAAATTCAGAGTCTCTGCATTCGGCGTTGGGCGTTGGAAGTTGGACGTTGGAAGTTTTCTTCATTACTTCTTTTTCAGCCATTCTTCCCAGCCGCCTTGCAAAACAAAAACATCTTTGACCTGCGCTTCGTCGCGCAATCGCTTCGCGACCTCGCGGGCGGCGTTGCAACTTTCCGCGCTGCAATAGACGACCACCTTCTTATCCGGCGACAAGTTCGGAAGAAATTGCGCCAGTAATTCGTTCCAATGGTCTTCGTTCAACGAAAACGCGCCTGGAACATGATCGCGCGAGAATTCTTCATCGGGGCGCGCGTCCACCCAGATCGCGCTATCTCCCCAGGAGCGGGCTTGATCGACGGTCACCAATTCCGAAGCCGGAATCGGCGATTGCCACGAAACCTTGTCGCGAAAATAAATTCCTTCGCCAATCGCCGGCAAAAACGCGAGCGCGATAAGGATGAGCCCTTCTCGAACTGCGCGCAATTTCACCGGTCAGCGTTCTAGGCCGCCGGCCGGAGATGCAGGCGGCGTGGCGGTTTTTGATGCCGGTGTATTGGCAACATTCGGCCTCACCGCCGGCGGAAGGCCCGGTGGAGTCGTCACCACGACATTCAGGTAGAACGACTTGGGAGCTTCCTTAGGATAATCAGTCTGAATCTGCAGCGCGGTTCCCATCGGATGGCTTGTATCTTTTGGGGTAACTTCGATGGTCCATTCGCCAGCTTTGCCCGGCTCCACTTTGGATTCGAAGTTCTGGTTTGATTTGATCGTTATCTCTTTAGCCGGAAACTCTTTTGCCGCTTTCACGGAAACTTTTTTTGGCTTCGGCTCTTCCCCATTCTGCCAGTAAACAACTGACGGTTTGATCTCCAGCGTCGGCGCGATATTCGCCTTGAGAGTGAGAATGGCCGTGGCCCGAGTCGGGTTCGGATCGTCCGTTTGCACCGTCACGGTCTTCAACTGCCGGCCGGTGCGATCGCCAATCGTAAAGGTCGCAACGATTTCACCCTTCTCGCCGGGATTCACGACTTCCTTTTGGCTCTGCGTTGCCGTGCAACCACATGACGCCTTGACCGATTTAAAATGCACCGGCGTGGTGCCGGTGTTTTGATATTTAAAATGAGCGACAGCTGTCTTGTCGCCTGCGGAGGGATGTAATTCGATCGTGTTCTGCTCCCATTTCAGTTCGGCGCGGGCCGCAATACAGAGAAACATCGACAATGTGAAGGTCAGGATGCGAGTTTTCATTTTTTCGAATAGGAGCGCTCAATATAATCAGACACGGCGTCTCGCCAAGAGCGTGGTGTGGTTCCAATTAGTTGCATATATTTCGCACTGGAGAGAACGGAATAGACCGGGCGCCGTGCGACCCAGTTTTTCATGTCGGCAAGGGTCAATGCGCCAACAGTCTTGGCTTTGACCGAAATGTTGAGTCTGTGGCAGCAGTCGATCGCGTGCTGCGCGTACTCCTGCCAGCTGCATTGGCCCGAGTTTGCGAAATGCAAGACGACGCCGGGCGCATCACCACCGAAGAAGGATTGCAACATCTCGGCAATGTCGCTGGTGTAAGTCGGCGCCGACCATTTATCCGCGATCGCGTTGATCTGTTCTTCTTCACGTGCCCGCTTGATCATCGTGTCGATAAAGCTGGGCCGGTCAGGACCGAAAACCCATGAGACACGAACCACCAGATGCCCGTTCGCCGTAGCCTTGGCGGAGGTGGATCGACCTTGCTCCGCCAAAACATTTTCTTCCCCTGCCCGTTTCGATTCGCCGTAAACGCTGATTGGCCTGGCAGCATCGGTTTCGACGTACGGCTCGCGCTTTTCACCATCGAAAACGTAATCGGTGCTGAAATGAATCAGTTTCGCCTTTTTCTCGTGGCAAATTTCGGCGAGAAGCCTGGGCGCTTCGGCATTGATGGCAAAGGCTTGGTCACGTTTCGTTTCACAAAGATCGACATTTGTCATCGCGGCCGTGTTGACGAGGACATCAAAATCGAGCGGTGATAGTTTTTTCTGAACCTGGGTCGGATTTACGAGGTCGAGGTTCGCGTGATTGAAAGCAGTAACATCGAATTTTTCTCGATACTCGCGCGTGAGCGCAGCGCCCAGTCGGCCACCGGATCCAACGATTACAATTTTCATTTTGTAGCTGCCGCCGTCACTGGCGGCAGAAAGGAATCTGCCGGTGAGGACACCGGCAGCTACAACGCCGAGCGAAATTCATGATTGTAAATTAATATCGCCCGGCGCGCTCGGGCACAATGGTCCTGAATTGGATCCAACGATAACGATTTTCACTTGATCGAAGCGCGTTAGTCTCGAACCAAAAAGCGCGCTTGCCGAGAAGTATTAAAACGATTTTTCGGGAGAACCGCGATGTTTCGGCGCGGTTGTTGTTGCATCTGGGCTCTGGCTCACTCCAGCGGGTAATGCCGTGCCCGATTTCGATTGGACGAACGCGATATCGGAGCTGTTGATGCTGCCATTCACGGTGACGTCTTCACGGAAGTTGCTCGAATTTACGGGCTGGCCCGATTGCGATTGGGTTTGGGCGACGTCGCTGGAGTTGACGGCTCCATTGGCCGTCGTATCGCCGATCAGCACACCCATCGGGATGATCACATCGCCAGTGTTTGCGCCATCGTTCACGCTGAAGAGTGTAACAGCTATTGGCGCGACTCAGCACCCAAACCTTTCGCGAATTAACCAGCAGCTCGAAATCCGTTAGTCCACAGCGGCTGGCGGGATCGGCAGCTTGAGCCGTTGCAGTTCCGAGTTTATCACTTTAGCAAAGCCTGCCAACGGCTGGGCGCCGCTGAGGAAATGGCCGTTGACGAAAAAAACCGGCGTGCCGGTCACGCCCAGGCGATGTGCCTCGGACATGTCGTCGGTGACGTGCTTCCATATCTCAGGACTCGTGAGATCTGCTTCAAACTTCGCTGTGTTGAGTCCGAGTTCCTTTGCGTACTGTCTCATCTGGTCAGGTGACAGGCTGCTTTGACTCGCAAAGAGCTTGTCATGAAACTGCCAGAACTTGCCCTGGCTGTGTGCTGCCTCAGCGGCCACCGCAGCTCCCATGGCGTTCTTGTGAATGCTGGTGAGTGGGTAATGCTTCCATACGATCTGGACGTTGTCTTTGTAAACGTCCTGAAGCTGTTTGACGGTCGGATCGACCCTCGCGCAGAACGGACATTGAAACTCAGAGAACTCGACAATCGTGATCGCTGCCGACTTCGGCCCTTCGAACGGCGCGCCTTCTGTATTCACGGTATAGACTTTGTCCGGATCGGGCCCGGATGGACGCGCGGGCGCGGCGGGATTGGCCGGTCGCGAATGGATAGCGGTGACCAACTGCATCAGGTGATCGTTCAGCTCTGCCCGCTGCTGGCGTGTCTCATACAGGTTCACGCCGGCAATCGCGATTAAGACTGCAATGCCGATAAGGATAGCGAGTAGTACTCGCTCCGAAGTTTTGTCGCTTTTATCATTCGTCATTCTGTTATCCTTCCTCGAATCTCCCCTTTGCCCCGGGCCCTACGGAGTGCAACCTGTCGTAAGCAAGCCGTTGTTGTACGCGTCGAGCGTGTTGGCGTCGCTGATCATCCTTTGCCCGGTAGTCGTCCTCGGGCTGATCTTGCAAGCCAGGGTGCACCCGTTGAGCGCGCTGTCCGCATCGGCGATCGTGTCGCAAATAGGGACCGGACTCGAGCCATTGGCCAAGTTGAGCAGCGCGGCGATCTCGGACTTGGCCAAGATCAAACTGGCGTCTCCCATGCTGGAGCTGTTGAGGATGTTTATCAACTGGGCCTTCGTGTAGGTCACACTGCCCAAGGTAAGCGAGTTTACCGGCCACAGACCGGTATGGCTCTTCCAGTAGCCCATACCCAGTGGACACTTGTTGCCGGCGGTCACCGTGACGTTGAAGGTGCAACTCGCAGTCAGCCCAGCCTGGTCGGTCGCTGTGCACGTATCCGTGGTGGTCCCGATCGGGAACGCCGAGCCGGACGGGCTACTGCACACGACGCTGTTCACGGCGCAGTTGTCCGAGGACATCGGCGTGAACGTTACCGCTGCCGTGCACTTGCCAAGGTCTACCGGCGTGGTGATGTTTGCAGGGCAGGTGATTGTGGGTGGCGTGGTATCGTAGTGGGGAGTCACCGTAACAAGTCCGACGATGCCGTCCTCGTGATGCGGCAGGTGGATGTTCAGCACGGTTCCGTTTATGAGATCGAAGCCGTTTGGGCAGTCAATACTGCCGGCGCCGCTACTGTCGCTTGTGGAGCCGCAGACTGAGATGTCCGCCGACCCGGAGCCGAACGTTTCGTCCGCCCATTTGTGCCACTCCACGTGCACATCGGCTCCCGTGAGAACGGCGTTGCCAGGAACTAGGGGCAGTCCGAGCGGCAGTTTGAAGTCTGAGAGGCAGCGGGAATAGGTCTCGTTCCCACACGGGCCTGTGTCTCCATGCTGCCGGTAAAAGAAGGCCCATTTTTCGGGCTGCGGGTTCTGCGGGTCCTGCTGGGTGGGCTCCTGAATCCGGATCGCCATTGCCAGGACGGGATGGATCTCGTCCGTGCCCTCGTACGGATCATCAGCGCAATCCATACTGGGGAGGCCGACGACCACCGCCATGGGGTCGTGCCACTGACAGTCGTTGTCGATCGTGTCGTCCGCTGCGGGCGGGCAAACGAGCTTCGGGTTGACGAAGGACTTCACGAAGCAACTTCCGGCGTTATCTCCAAAAACCCCAATGTTGCAAAAATTGCTGTCAACCGTGCAGCGTAGCAATCTCCAGAATTGATTCGCAGGCCCCCAGTCGTCGTCCGTGAAATTGTCGGTCACTTCGCCCGATGAGAATTCGACGTGTATGCGGCCATGCGTTTCGTCGGAACAACCGCTGTGATAGAGATACCCGGTATCCGTGTCAAAGAGTTCGTGTCCCTGGCTCTCCATGTCCCACGTATAATCGTCGTCGATAATCGTCTCAAAGTTATTCATAAAATCTTCCCACCGAATCGGAGCACGATAGACGATGGCATTGTTCGGGAAGTCCATTTTGGCCGGATTGTCGAATCCGTGGATGTGGAAATTACAGACGAAGCTCTCAGCCAGGTACGGCGACGCGCTCGTGAAGCCGGCGGTACACGAACCGCAGAGATCACATAGGCCCACGGACGAGCGTGGATCCGGGCTTACGTGATGGTGCGGAAGCCCTTGGTTGATCCCTTCCTCGCAGTAACGCAGGCATATGCCGGTATTGGGATCGCATGAGTTAGGGTCGATCTCGCAGTCCCCGCACCCGTCGCTGGTGCTACAACTGTCGAAATTGAATCCGTCGGGGTTGGACCCCTGGATACCGTAGCAGAAGGGGAATGGATCTGGAGCGCACCCTGCCCAGGTTTGAAGCGGAGCGCAGGTCCCACCCGGACAGTCACCGTTGCTGCCGCACGTCCTGCCGTTGTTGCTGCCGCCCTGGCAGCTCGCTGCCCCCGCCACTCCATGATCTCCACATTGGGTTGCCTGATAGCCCCAGACCGGCATGAACGCCTCGCCGCCCGGGGCAATTCCATGGACGGGTACGAGGTCGAAGGCGTTGTAAATACTGCCCACAGTGGCCCACGTGGTTGTCTGGGCTTGCGGGCAAATGCCCGGGCAATCATAGCCACCGAAGTGCTTGACATTCTCCGATCCGATCACCTCCGGCTGGATTGGCTGGCACACTCCGCTCTGTAAGTCGTATCCCGCCGCGCACTGACATTGTCCATTCGAGCAGTAGATGGGAGTGCCAAACGGGTCGAGACTACAAGTCTGCCCACAGATCGCAGGGCCGGGACACGGCGTCGGTGTAGATGTAGCGCCGATCTGGGTCAGGGCTGCATTGAAGCTGGCGAGGGTGGCGACGCCGCCTTGGCCGCCGGGTGCAGACAAACTCACTACGCCTAGCAAGGCGGCCAGCGAACAAAGCGTCCAAGCCAATAAGATACGAGTGCTAAAAAAACCGGATTTGGGAGCGTTGTTTTTCATAAGGCTTTATTCGGTTGGTGAGGTCAAGTTGTAGCCATCCACAGCGGTACTGTCCCAAATCTGGCGCGAGGTTACGGGAACAAATGCGGGAATTTTTTTAACCAGAAGGAAACCCGCCTATACCACCGCCTTCGCTGAAACTTCCGCCTGCGCGCGGCTTCGGCGTGACGAGATGGCGAGTCAGGGAGGCTACGGCGCGGCAGGCGAAAGCAGCGAAGAGTCGTTGGTTCCAGCGAGCGAAAGGACAGTCTTTGTACGGAATCTCAACCACTAATGGACACGAATGAACACCAATTATCCGGATTAGTGTCGATTCGTGTTGATTCGTGGTTAGCCTATTTCGGCGCGAGAGAGGCGAGGATCTCTTCGAAGCGTGGATCGCCGCGCAGCGGGTCCCAAAACGGAAGCAGCTTCAGATTTCCATAGCTCAGCGACCCTGGAACGTGAGCTGCCGTGGCCAGCTGTTCAAGCGCGAGATCCTTCTCGCCAACCCACCCCGCGCTAATCGCAAACCATTGAATCATCAGCGGCCCGTTGAACGCGTCTTTCTGCACCGGTAGAAGTTCAACGGCGCGGCGACATTCGGCTAGCGCCTCTTGCTTTCTGCCCAGGACAGCGTCGATCACTCCGAGGACGCATAGCGGAGGTGCGTAACCTGGTTGCGCTTGAACAATTTTCTCCTGCTCTGATCGCGCTGATTCAAACGCGGCACGGGCCTTGAGCTCATTCTGCTCAAAACGTGCGATCCAGCCTTCTACGAACGAGCGACTGAAATGCACCGCGTTGTCATTTAATGGCATGTTTTCTCCGGCCGCGATCAACGCAGCCTTTGCCGTTGTAGGATCGCGATCAGCCAGCGCGCAAAAAACCCAGCTGTCGGCGATCTGGTGGATCGCGCGCGGATTATTGTCCCGAAGTGGGTCGATCACTTGATGCACCGCATGAGTATCGGCTTTCCAAGCGATGTCGAGGTCAGCGCGAGATATTCTTAACTGAACATTATTTGGCTCAATGGCCAGCGCGCGGTCGTAAACCTCTCTTGCTTCCGGATAACGGCGCAAAAACCAGTAGGGCGCCGCGACCTGTTCCAGCCTGTAAACATTGCGCGGGTCCAGCTCCATGGCGTGTTCCAGTTCGGCCAAGGCTTCTTCAAACTTGCCCCACCGATTGTCGATCAAACCCACGAGCTCGAATACACGGCAGTCGTTAGGCAAGCTCTTGCGCCCTACTTCGAGCTCAGCCAGGGCTGCGTCATAATTCAGATACCCACTGTAAAGGTTAGTAGCGCGCGCGAGGTGTGCCTCACCGGCATTAGGCCGGAGACGAAGCGCCGCATCGACCGCAGCCTCAGCCAGACCGAGACGACGAGGGCTGTGGTCGTGGCCGAGGATGTAAAGCAAATCATGAATTGCGCCGAGCTGGCAATACGCTTCGAAGTAAGAACGGTCTCGCGCGAGCGCCTGGTTCAATAGATCGGCGGCCTCGAGCAAATCCTCTTTTCCGCTATTGCTGTTGGTCGCCGCCAGGAAAAGATTTTTGGCGCGATTGTAGAGATCGAAAGCTGCGAGATCGGCGGTCGGCGGTTGCTCAATCGCCGATTTTTCGGCAGAAGAGACTTTGGCGTGAAGCCGCTCCGCGACTTTTTGCGCGATCTCGCTTTGGATTGCGAACATGTCATTCAAATCACGATCGTATTCCTCAGCCCAGACATGCGTGTCAGTGCGGGCGTCGATTAACTGGGTGTTTAGATGAATCCTGCCCGCATTCCTGCGCACGCTTCCCTCCAGCACATGTGACACGCGAAGCGCATCACCGATCTGACGAATGTTCCGTGCGCTGCGATATTGCATGACGCTCGTCCGGCTAATGACTTTCAGGTCGGCGATTTTGGCGAGTTTCGTTAGGATATCATCCTGGATTCCATCAGCGAATGACGCGTTATCTTTATCGCCGCCTAGATTTTCAAATGGAAGGACTGCGATACCAGTGGGCAGAGGCGCGGACTCGCGATTCAAAAGCACGACGCTCCCGAGGACAAGTAGTCCGACCAATGCTGGAACTAACGCCGCTGTCGTCGGATTACGGCGAACCCATTTACCAGCACGTCTGAAAACATTCGTCGGACGCGCCCGGATTGGCTCGTGACGCAACCAGCGCTCCAGGTCTTCGGCGAGCGCGAGAGCTGAAGGGTAGCGGCGTTGCGGCTCTTTCTCCAAACACTTGAGGCAAATGGTGGCAAGATCGACATCTACTTTGGGATTCCAAAGCCGGGGACTTCGCGGCTCGGTTTCCATCACCAACCGAATCGTTTCGTAGGTCGTGCCGCCGGCAAACGGCGGCTGGCCGGTGAGCATTTGGTAAAAAACCGCGCCTAACGAATAGACATCCGCGGCCGGGCTCAGCTTTTTCACGTGACCGGCGGCCTGCTCAGGCGCCATGTAACTCGGCGTTCCGAGCACGTCGAATGAATTAGTGACTGTACTCTCTTGTTCGATCAGCCTAGCCAGTCCGAAGTCGGTCAGGTGCGGTTCACCATTTTGATCTAACAAAATGTTCCCTGGCTTGATGTCACGATGCAAGATTCCGTGCTCGTGTGCGAATTGAACGGTGCGCGCAATCTTTACTAGCAATTCCGCAGCGCGCCGGGTCGACATCGGTTCGCGCCTAACGATCTGGTCGAGTTGTCCGCCTTCGACGAATTTCATGCTGAAATAGCAGGAGCCGTCGCGTTCGCCAATTTCGTAAATGGGAACAATCTGTGGGTGCTCCAGGCGTGCCGCCGCTTCCGCCTCATGACGGAAACGTCTCAAATGCGGAGTCGTCGACCACTGGCCGAGACCAATGACCTTTAGCGCAACGGTTCGGTTGAGGCTCTTTTGGCGCGCGCGATAAACGACGCCTTGTCCACCGCGCCCAATCTCCTCCAGCAACGCGTAGTCGCCGAATTCCATCTCCATTCGACTCGCTTCCTCTGCATGGTCGCTTTCGTCATTGGGCGAGCCCAGCCCAGTTCGAAACAAACACACGCTGCAAAATCCGCGGGGCGCGTCGGCAAAAACCGTCGCGCCGCATTTTGCGCAAACCCTGGCGGCGTTTGTCATTGCGGTTTTCAGTTGCTGCCTTTGTACTGCTCGAAATTCCTTTCCGGGTTACGCCTGCAACACCGAAATAAAATGCCGCAGCTCGTCTTCGACGTCGCCGGGCACGGCCACGGTCTGGGCGATTTCGTCGCGCAACAATTGCCGATACCGCTGCCGCAAGCGGTGAAACGCCTGCTTCACCGCGTTTTCGGTCATATCCATCTCGACCGCGATCTCCGCCTGAGACCGGCGGCCAGGTTCATCCGAGAGCAATTCTTTCAAATGTTCAAACAACTTCTCATTACCAGCGGCCCGGTATTCAGCGTCCAACCGTGCCAGCACTTGTTCCAACAACGTCAACGCCCAGCGCCGATCATAGATTCGGTCCGCGGTTAGAGTGTCCGCTGGTTCGAGATCGGCCCGCTCGCGTGCGAGCAATTCTTCCAAGGGGACAAGTGCCCGACCCTCGCCGCGTTTCACTGCCATCTCGCGACGTCTTGTCTTACCTACAAAATTCTTGAGTGAAACGAGCAGATAAGATCGCAAACGTCCCTTCTCGCGGCGAACCACATCCAAATCTCGGCGCTCGAGAAGCATGGCGAAGAAACCCTGGGTGAGGTCCTGCGCTTCTTCCGGCTTGTAGCCGTTGCGCCTGACGAATCCGTAGAGCGGCCACCAATAGGTGCGGCAAAGTTTTTCAAGCGCCTCCCGTGCGGCGTGGGACTCGCCTTGCGCGGCCAAGACCACACTCCAATGAGTTGTGACAAAGGCGGCCGCGCCGTTATCGACGCTTTGACGAGAAGCAACTGCGTTCATGGAGGCACACCGCTATTACACTCCAAATAGGTCCGCTAAATCAAGTGGTTACAGGGGTAGTGGCTCAGTGGCCCGATTATTCCTAGCGTCAACGATTTGGCTATTTCGGTAGCAGTTTTCGTGCTGATGCTTCTGCCCGGCTCAAGTTTCAAAAACTGATCAATGAAGCATTGGGCGGCAGTAAAGGGGGTAAGATTCGTGCGCAGAGGCTCTCAGCAGCTCGTAGAAAAGAGATCGCTCAAAAAAGCAGCGCAGAACTGAGCCACTACCGTTACAGGATAAAGCTCGCATGACCTCTGTCTGGCAAAGTTATCTCGCGCGACACGCTGCGATGCGCGTGCGCTCCTTAGCCTAATACCGCTCAGCCCGCTCGAGTAACGGCTGCCACCACGCCTGATTGTCGATGTACCACTGAACCGTTGTTTCCAAGCCTTCCTTGAAATCCTTGCGCGGCTTCCATTTCAATTCTTTCTGGGCAAATGACGAATCGATGGCATAGCGGCGATCGTGCCCGAGGCGGTCTTTGACGAATGAAATCAAACTCTCCGGTTTGCCTAACTGGTTCAAAATCATTTTCACCAGATCGAGGTTCGCCATTTCGTTGCCACCGCCGAAGTTGTAAACGGCGCCGGGTTTTCCTTCGAACAGCGCCGCCACCACCGCCGCGCAATGGTCCTGGACGTGGATCCAATCGCGCACGTTCATTCCGTCGCCGTAGACCGGCAGTGGCTCATCGCGCAACGCTTTGATGATCATGAGCGGAATCAATTTTTCCGGAAACTGATAGGGCCCGTAGTTGTTCGAACAGCGCGTCACCACGACTTCCTGGCCGTAAGTTCTATGATGAGCGAGTGCCAGAAGATCGGCGCCGGCTTTGCTGGAAGAATAGGGCGAGCTCGGATCGAGCGGCGATTTTTCGGTGAACTTCCCGGTCTTGCCTAACGAACCGTAAACTTCATCCGTGGAAATTTGGACGAAACGCTGGACGCCGTGTTTTCTCGCGGAATTGAGCAGCACGCTGGTGCCGATAACGTTGGTGTGAATGAAATTCTCCGGCGAATTGATGCTGCGATCGACGTGCGACTCGGCCGCAAAATTGACGACGGCAAAAAATTGGTGCTCGAGCATGAGCGCGTCCATCGCGTCGGCGTTGGCGATGTCGGCTTTGAAAAATTCATAGCGCTCGCCATGTTCTTCGACCAGGCCCTCGAGATTGGCGAGGTTGCCGGCATAAGTGAGCGCGTCCACATTTGTGACCGAGGCCGGCTTGTAATGTTGCAGAATGTAGCGAATAAAATTGCTCCCGATGAAGCCGCAGCCGCCGGTCACGAGAATTCGCACAGCAAGAGCTAGCAGCGCCGAGGCCGGCGCGCTAGGGGATTTTCCTCTCCTCGGCGATTACATCGACACTTGGAAAAACGCGCTCGCTGAAAGCGAGTGGACGCCTTGGCTCATCATCGGTCTCGCCGCGTTCCTGCGATTTTTTTTGCTCGGAATGAAGCCGCCGCATTTCGATGAAGGAATCAATGGGTGGTTTGTCGATCAAATGGTCAGGAACGGATTCTACAAATACGACCCCACTAATTACCACGGTCCGCTTCATTTCTATGTGCTCTTTCTCTCGCAGACATTGTTCGGCCGTAATCTTTGGGCGTTGCGATTGCCGGTCGTCCTGGTCAGCATCAGTTGCGTTTGGTTGACGTTAAAATTTGAACCGTTCGTCGGTCGTAACGTCAGCCGACTGGCAGCGCTGGCCATGGCGGTCTCGCCCGGTTTTGTTTTTTACGGGCGCTACTCCATTCACGAAGCCTGGCTGGTGCTCTTTACCATGTTGTTCTTCTTCGGGCTGTTTGGGCTCTGGAAATTTGGGTCCGCCAATTATCTCTGGTGCGCCGGGATGGGCTTGACCGGCATGATTTTGTCAAAGGAAACCTACATCCTTCACGTCGGCTGTGCCGTGATCGGGGTGGGCGTCTGTTGGATTTCAAATTATTTCAACAAGCTCGAGGACAACCGACCCGCAACCCAAACCTGGGATTATGTCGATCTTGCAGTTGTGATCGGGACCGGCGTCGCCCTGATCGTTTTCTTTTATTCGGGCACGTTCTTTCACTGGGACGGAGTGAAAGGATTGTACCAGGCATATTTGCCCTGGCTCAAAACCGGCAGTGAAGGTCACGGGCACGAAAAGCCCTGGTATTATTGGCTGAGACTAATCGCGCGCTATGAGTGGCCGGTTCTCGGCGGATTAGTTGTTTGTCTGTTCAGTATCCGGTTCAAGAACACGGCTCTGCGTTATCTTGCCATTTACGGCGTGGGAACGGTCATCGCCTATAGCATCGTCAAGTATAAGACCCCGTGGTGCATTATTAGTTTCATCTGGCCGTTCACATTCATTTTCGCCGCCGCGGCCGCACTGACACCTCTAATATATAAGAGAATGGTCTATGTTGTATCCGCAATCCTGCTGACCGGCTCCCTCGGATATTGCATCTGGTTGAATTATTTTCGCTGCACTACCGAGACCGAACCGTACGTTTACGTGCAGACTTATAACGATGTTTACAAGTTCACGGACCCGTTGTTGCGGTTGGCCTACTCCGATCCGCGCGCCTACCAACTGGTTGGACACATAATTCGCGCGAGCCCTTATCCGTTGCCGTGGATGCTGGATGATTTCGGGCGGGTGGGATATTACGAGAAGGACAACCTGCCGGCCAAAGTGGACGCCGATTTTCTCCTCGTGCAGCAAGACAAGATCGTCACGGTTGAAGCAAAGCTTCACGATTCTTACTACACCTTTCCGATGACGATCCGGCCTTACCAGGATCCGTCCAAGGCCTACTTTAATGCCAAAACCTTCAAGAGTTTTTTTCCGGGACGATGGCCCGATTTCACTGGAGCGGAGCCAACTCCGGCTCCGAGCCCGAGCCCAACTCCAACTAAATGAAATGGCTCTCTGGCGGGCTGACGTTTGTAAACTTCGCCACCATTTGCGGATTATTTATTGGGATGCTCGCCGGCGGATTGAGAACCGTGGTGGCATTGGCCGCCCTTATATTAGGGACGGGAATTGCTCTCTTAGCATATCTTAGAACAACAGATCCAAAGGCGCAGGCCGATGCTTTAGATCGCGACAAACCCAAAACATCGAAGTATCGCAAGCTGCCGATTTGGATTTTGGCCGGTTTCTTCACCATTTTTGCGGTCCGCTCATTTTGCTGGCTGCTTTTTGTCGATGGAAGCGAACTGAAGATCCAATCGCCGGTGAACCTGGGCGACCTCGGTCTTCATCTCACTCACATCCAATTTTTCGCCAACGGCGTTCACCTTTGGCCGTCCAACCCGATTTATGTCTTCAGCGATCACCTCCGTTATCCGGCGGGAATCGATTTCTTCAACGGGCTGCTGTTAAAGGCCGGTCTCAGTCTGATTCCCGGTCTGGTTTGGGTGGGATTGCTCGCGTCAGTGGCCACCTTCTTCGCCTTTTATCGCTGGGGCGGCAGCTTTGCCATCGCGGGTTTTCTCTTCAATGGCGGCCTCGCCGGCTTTCAGTTTCTACGCAATTTCAAATTCGTTGATTACCAGGACGTCAATAACATCGCCTGGAAAAGTATTCCGCTGACAATGTTCGTGACCCAGCGCGGATTGCTCTACGCCATTCCCGCCGGCTTGATTCTACTCTGGCATTGGCGCGAAAAATATTTTCGTAGCGGGCAAGGTCGACAATCGGGCCCGCTACCGTTCTGGGTCGAGCTATCGCTTTATGCATCGATGCCGCTCTTTCATCTTCATACCTTCATCGCGCTCACCATCGCGCTGGTGTGCCTTTTCATAGCGGGCGATCCGGAGGTGCGCGGTCACATCCTCAATCTTGTCCTGAGCGCCTTAATCCCAGCGACGTTCTTTGTCTGGCTGATCAGCGATCATTTCAATGCCCGTTCAGTCCTCGAGTTCCATCCGGGTTGGGCCCAGAACGAAGGCGAATTCAAGATGTCATTCTTTCGATTCTGGTTCTTCAACTTTGGAATCCTAGTTCCATTGGTTCTCACTTTGATCGGGTTCGTCGGCTGGCAGGCGTATCGATCGAATCAAACCAGGCGACTTGAATTATCGGCCGCGATTGCAATTGGACTCGGTCCATTCGTTTTGGCCTGTTGGCGAATCGTTCAACATGGCGTCGCCTGGCGCTGGGCCATTGTGATTTTACTCGCGTTGACCCTACTCGTGTGGGTGACGTCTCGTGCTTTAAAAGACGAACGCGCCTGGGAGAAAAAGTTGCCGGAAGAGATTGCGTTTATTTTCGCTGCTGCCGCGATCTTTGTTTTCTTTTTCTCGATCAAAACGGCGCCGTGGATCTGGGACAATTTGAAAATAGGAATCTGGGCTTACTTCATCGTGTTGCCGTTCTTGTGGCGGCAATTGATCACGCAATGGGAGATGCCGATTCGGTTCGCGGTCTGCTTTGCGCTTTTTACCTCCGGGTTCGTAAGTTTGTTTGGCGGCCTGGCCGCGGGAAAAGATGGTTTTGGTTTCGCGAATCGCGGCGAAGTCGACGCCGTCGGCTGGGCTGTTCGCAAGATGCCTTTGGAAGCGCGTTTTGCGGCCTTTCCGACTTACAACCATCCACTACTGCTTCAGGGTCGAAAAGTTGTGATGGGATATCCGGGACATCTTTGGACGCAGGGATTCGATGATTACGGTAAAACGAACGAGCAGCTCACCAAACTGATGGAAGGCGCTCCGAATTGGCCCGATCTCGCCCGGACGCTGCACGTGCGCTACATCTTTTGGGGCCGCGAAGAAAAAACAAATTACGCATCGAGCACGCGCCCGTGGGAAAAAACGGCAGCGCTCGCCGCTTCCGGAACCTGGGGCGCAATTTACGATTTGGAAAAACCGGCGGTGCCGGGTCAGTCGCCAGCGTCGCCTGCAACTCAGTGATTCAAACGCTCCGTTGGCAGCGCGTTGAGCACCAGCTGACCGGCCGCGACCAGTGTGTTGTCGATCAAAGCTTCGACTTCGAATTGCAACAGTTCGCCGACTTCGCCAATTTTCCGCGCGCGTAAGCGAATTTTTTCCTCCGGCCGCACCGCTTGGAAAAATTTCATTTGTCGAATCGCCGAGAGCAAGAACCGCGGTTGCGAATTCTGAGGATGCTGTGACGCCGCAACGATGCCGGCGGTTTGCGCCAGCGCTTCGGTCAAGATCACGCCAGGAACGAGCGGATCACCCGGAAAATGCCCTGCTAACATGGGATCGTTGCTCGAAAACTGCGTTTCGCATTCAGCCGACACGCCGGGATCGCATGCGATCATTTTTTGCACGAACACAAACGGCGGCCGATGCGGCAAACCGAGAAAGCGATCGGTCACGTTCGCGTTACCCGTTGACAAAATAAGCGAACTTCCAGCTCCCTCTCACTCGCGTAATTCCAATTCGGTAGCCGTCGTAATTGAGCGATGGATCGGCAAATTGCGGCGGCGAGACCATGAACACGCCTTTCTTGACGAATCGCTCCGACAAAATGCCGTCCAGCTCCGGCCAGAGGTTGTCCTGTTCCCAATATTGAAAAACGCCCGGGCCCGACATCGGCGGGTCAAGCTTGTAGCCGAAATCATCCGTCATCATCGATTTGATTGCTTCCACATCCCGCTTCGCTACCGCTTTGCGAAGTCGGCCGACAAATGCCTGAAAATCGACATCCGTGCCTTCCTCGCGAAGGTCCGCTTTGGCTTTCTTCTTGAGCTCGGCTTGCTTGAGCTTTTCCTTTTTTTGTTGGGGCGTTTGGCAGCTCGTGAAGACAACTGCGAGCGCGAGTAAACTGGTCAGCAGGATTCTCATCAACCTAACGTCTGTCACGTTTGCGATTGAGATTCAAGAGCGGAGGCGCAGGAATGCCGGCGGCGGATTCGCGCCGGATGAGTAAAGAAAAAGAAGTAGATCGCTCCGGCGAGATCGACAATCGACGCCGGCGGACTCACCACCCGGCGCGGTCCACCCCTCAGCGCCGCGAAGATATTTTCCACGGTGAACTCCTTGGGGCGCGGGATGCTGGTGTAGTGTCGTCCAAAGGCATGCAATTGGTGCGCATCTGAGGTTGCGATGAGCGGTTTATTGAACTGCTTGGCCACTTTCACAGCCCGCCGGTTCAAATTGAAGAATCCCTTGTGAAAATGGCAAAGCTCAATTCCATCAAAGCAATCGATCTCATCGAGAAGTCGTTCGCCAATCGAGCCGCCCAGCACGTAAAACGGATGAGGCGCGATGGTGAAGATCGACAGTCCGCGGCGGGCACGAAGTTGACGGAGATCGTCGAAATTTTTTAATCCTGCCACCTCAGCTGAGGTCACGTTCAGCAAGATTGCATCCGCGCCTTGCAATCGCACTTCGGCCGCGGGGATCAGCACAATACCCATCGCCGCTGCGTCTGCGAACACTTTCGGGCGATCGAACACTGCATCGTGCAACGTAATGGCGAGCACGCCGAAACCAAGCTGCTTGGCACGCTCGAGTAACTGATGCGCCGAGTAATCGATTACGTCCTTTGGATCATCGAGCGTGTGAATGTGAAGATCGATTTTAATCCAATCACGATTCTCACTCTTGCTCATACGCTTCCTCTTCCGCTTAATCTTCCTCTCAAGCAAGATTACGACCATTTCACTCGTCAACGAGACTTGCGACTCGGAACGTTCTGCGGAAGATTTACGCCCTCGCTCACCTGCTCGGGTGGTGGAATGGCAGACACGTACGTTTGAGGGGCGTATGCCGAAAGGCATGCGGGTTCAAGTCCCGCCCCGAGCACCAAATCTTTCAGCGCGCTAACAATTTTGCGGCTCCATTATTTTCCTGATTCAAGCTGCTCAAGAAAAAGGACTTAGCGGAATTGCTTCCGCCGCCTGAAAAATCTACGAATCCACTCCTCCAGCGAGATTCGATTCCGTGTCGATGGCACGCCAGCGGAAAAGTGGGGACCGGCCGGCAAATGGAAGCGCCGCCAAAAAGGGAAACGGCAGCACCGTCTGTGTGTTGTGTGGACGAATCATGAGTTCCGGGAGTCCTGCCAGCCAGGAGCCGGTTATCTATAGTGTCTGTCCGTCATGCAAGCGAATGCCGCACCGCAATCCCGGATCGATCGCGTCACTTTGCTAGCTCGCCTATAATTGCAGCTCAAGCGCGGCGGCGGCGAATGAAACGCCACGCACTCAAAATCGCCGAACCAGCGAGCAGCGACATGACCGACGGTTCGGGAACGGCATTGATCGCGAGACTGTTGAAGTAAGCAAATTCACTCGAGTCGCTACCGCCGTTGAAATCAAAAAGCTGAATTTGGGCGATGTTGCTCGCCGCCAGATTAGAAAAACTCGCTGACGAATACATCATCGTCCCGGCAACTCCGTTTTCAGCGATCGAAAGGGTCCAGGTGTTAGAAGCGCCCAACGTAAAAGTGATGTTGCTGAAGCCGTTAGCGGTCAAGGCAAGACCAAGATTAAATTGCGTCCCGTTGATATTGATTTTGTAGGAGTCAACACTGTCTCCACCGAGGTAGTAGAATTCAAAACGGGGAGCACCCAGGCCGTCATTAAGGGAAAAGCCAACCATTCCGCCGGACTGAACAACGCCATTGTCCATGGCCAGTGAAATCGACTGGCCAACCGCCAATTGCCTTCCATTAGTTGGACCTGTAAATGGCCGCACGGCCGAGGCAGTGTCCCCGCCGCTGGCAAACATCCCCCACGAAACGCCAGCAGTGTCAATGTTACCGGAAGGGGGCGTAGCACCGTTAGTTGAAGAGGTGGCCACGACGAAGCCCGAGTTCGTTCCATTGGTTAATACCCATGCTCCAAAGCCAGTGCCGCCATTTTGACCATTGGTCCAGGTGCTGCCGGGCTCATAGGGCGAGTTGCTCGCTTGGTCCGAAGCAGGGTTGGCAGCGTCAACGACCGCGACTGTTGTCCCGAGTAAGAAAATCCAAAGAACAAACCTCATACTTGATTGCGCGATTTGATCTTCCAAATCGCGACGTGTCTGTCGAGCGAAATCTCTGAGTTTCCATGTTTTTTAGATATATAGTATGAGGCCGCATAGGAAATATGCCAGGACAGCGACCTGTCTGCTTTCTATTTTGGCGTTGCCAGTTCAATCAGGATCGCTTTCTGGACATGCAGTCGGTTCTCCGCCTGGTCGAAGATTGTCTGAGCATGCGCTTCGAATGTTTTCGCATCGATCTCCTGTCCGCGGTGCGCCGGTAAACAATGCATCACCATCGCGCCGGGTTTGGCGAGTTTCACAACTGAATCGTTGATCCAATAGGGTCCGAGCTCGGCTTCTCGCCGCGCTTCCTCGGCTTCTTTGCCCATCGAAACCCAGATGTCAGTGTAAAGCACGTCGGCATCGCGCGCCGCAGCCGCCACATCATCGGTGCAGGTCACGCGCTCCCCCGCGCGCTCGAGCAATTTCTTTTTCGGCTGATACTTTTTGTGCGATGCGATCCGCAATTCAAAATCCAATTTTCGCGCCGCGAAGAGCCACGACCGCGCCGTGTTTGAAACACCATCACCGACGTAAGCGACCACCGCTTGGTCGATCTTGCCCCGCTTTTCGATGATGGTGAAAATGTCGCCCAGAATCTGGCACGGATGCTCCTCATCGGTCAGTGCATTGATCGTTGGGACGCCGGAAAACTCCGCGAACTCCTCGATGTCGCTCTGCGCATACGTCCGGATGACTGCGCCGTGAATCATTCGCGCCAGGACGCGCGCCGTGTCCTTGATCAATTCACCGCGACCGAGCTGCGCGTCCGCTGCGTTTAAATAAATCGTTTCGCCGCCGAGCTCGCGAATTCCGACGTCGAACGAAACCCGCGTCCGGGTGGACGGTTTGGAAAAAATCAAAGCCCAGGTTTGTCCGGCGAGCGGCTGCGCCGAAATCTTGCCGCGGTTTGCTTTGAGCTCCGCCGCCCGCTGCAGGATCCGCTCGATTTCCTCCCGCGAAAGCTGCTCGATACTCAGCAAATGTTTCATTCAATTTTTCCTCTCACTCTTTGTCGGCAAGATCGACAACTAGTTTTTCGATAATGCGCAATCCTTCCTCCGCTTCGCCGCGAGAAAGATTCAATGCCGGCAACAATCGAACCACCGAATTGCCCGCCGGTACGGTGAGGAGATTTCGCTGGTGCAGCTCCTTCACGATCTCAACCGCTTTAAACTGCGGTTGGAATTCAATTCCAATCATCAAACCGAAACCGCGCCCAACTTTCACCATTTTCGGAAATCGTCGCTGAACTGTTTGTAATTCGCGCAAAAGGAAATCGCCCGTGTCGCGAGCGTTCCCACCCAGATTTTCGCGCTCGATCACGTCAAAAATCTTCAGCGCAACCGCGCACGCCAGCGGGGTGCCGCCGAACGTGCTCGCGTGTGTGCCTGCGGAAAGAACGTTCGCGAATTTTTCTCGGACCCAAAACGCGCCCATCGGAAATCCCCCGCCCAACGACTTCGCCATCGAGACCGCATCCGGGACAAGATCGACATGTTCGTTTTCGAGAATGCGCTGCCAGCTTTGGAATTTTCCGGTGCGGAAATGGCCCGCCTGGACTTCGTCGAATAGCAAAAGTAAATTCTGTTCATCACAAAGCCGGCGCAGGCCTATCAAATATTCCGATTTGCCAATGGTGATGCCACTTTCACCCTGCACCGGCTCGATTAAAATGGCTGCAGTTTTTGGCGTAATCGCACGTCGCATCGCGTCGAGGTCGTTGAACGGCACCTGCTTGAATCCTTCGACCGCCGGTTCGAAACCCTTTCTCACTTTTTCCTGACCGGTTGCCGCGATCCCCGCCAGAGTTCGGCCGTGAAACGAATCGACCGCTGTGATGATTTCGTAGCGGCCATCGTCATGTCCAAATTTTCGTGCCAATTTGAACAGACCTTCGTTCGCCTCCGCGCCGCTGTTGCAGAAAAACACCCGCCCCGGCGCGATTAGATCGACAATTCGTTTCGCCAGCCGTCCCTGGAGCTCATTATAATATAGATTGGAAACGTGGATCAGCTTTTGCGACTGCTCGGTCAGCGCTTCTGTAATCTCAGGATGGGCGTGGCCTAACGAGCTAACCGCGATTCCGCCGGCAAGATCGAGATAGCGCTTTCCGTCGACGTCCCAAACGTAGCTCCCCTCACCGCGCTCCAACACGAGATCGAATCGGGCGTAAGAAGGAACAACAAACTTCTCGAACGTCTCATGCACCTGCCCTGCAGTTCGGGGTTGGACGTTGGGCGCCTGCCGCGCCGTAGCCTTGCGAAGGCGGGTTGAGCGTTGGACATTTTCTGCCGTTTTCATAATACAACCTCCGTCCCGACTCCGGCGTCGGTGAAGATTTCGAGCAAAACGGAATGCGGAATTC
>Ga0193751_1000315_pt1 | contig 40481 bp, 37 predicted proteins | sample L1c2metaG_FD_143050 | JGI IMG/M metagenome (GOLD analysis project Ga0193751, IMG submission 143050) | Soil microbial communities from a riparian zone of the East river system, Colorado, United States - L1c2 | ecosystem: Environmental > Terrestrial > Soil > Riparian zone | place: USA: East River...
CTCTGTGGCCCGCATTCATTGGAGACGTCCACATTGGCGCCCACGCTGAGAGAAGAGGTCGCTCCGCCGCCGCTTTCGGCCCCATTTTTCAGCAGATGCTGGTATTTGTTCCACCAGCTAGGCGTGCCCTGATTCAGAGTTTGCGCGCTGGCAAGTTGGGCGCAAACTACGCTGGCAAACAACAAAGGAAGAAAGATTCTTGATGAGCGGGTGATCATGAACCACTCCTGATTGAATTTGAAGCCACAAATTCCGTTCCAATAGGCCCGAAGCGCCCGTTGGTGGCGGAGTATGGCTCAATCGACCGTCAGCGTCAAGCTGAAACTTCTTGCACACCGGCGTGGGCAATCCGTTGGCCCGGAGGGACTGCGCTCTGCCGGTCATCACCACATCCATTCGTCGCTGGTAAAGTTGCCGAGAGATGTTATCCGGGATCTCCTTTTTGACCCCAACAAACGGCTGCTATTGTCCCCCCAATCCCTGTTCGCGTCAATGTGAAACACTTTTCATCCGGATCGCCCCTACGGTACGAGATTCCGGACCAGCACAGCCGAAATTGCGCCATTGGCGGCCCACTTTTGCAACACTCCTTCCCCCAACTCGCTGTAGACAGACTTCGCTGCCGACCTGACCACCATCAATCTATCCCGTCGGTACCAGCAGTAGCGCGATCCGGCCCAGCATCGCCCCGAACCGCCGCCGCGTCAGATGTCCTTCCGCCAGCAATAGCCAGTAGTAACGCGCATGCTTCAACAGCCGCCCTCCGGTCTTCACCAGCCTTTGCTGCAGGCTCGTCAGCGACCAGTTTTCCGATTCCTCGGGGCAACGCCAGCCGTCGCCACAGATTCCCCAGGTTGTAAGCCAACAGGCTCAATGCCAGCCGCACTTGATTTGAGCGGAACCGATGGCAAGAGAGCCGCGTCATCTTCACCGCCTGCTTGCCTTCCTTGATCCACTGCTCCGCCGTCCCGCGCTTGTTGTAGAACCGCACCACCGCCCGACTCGGTATCTCCAGATTGGTCACGATGAATCCCAGGCGCGGAAACAGTGGTCGGCAAACCCGAAGCTATCCAGAAACGGGCTTGGAGGAGATCAACGGCGATCTCCGCGAAGCCGACTTCGGGACAACGTTGGAGTCCGCGCTAAACATAACTTCCGGATAGCCCGTGACTCGACCGGAATCCAACTGCCGTCAGCGCATTTGCTGCATCATCATTAACGGGGCTCTTCTTCGAATATGACGACGCTTTTATCTAGCGGCAACTCGTGTGTGTGGAGTTCCGCATGCACGTCACTCGGGGCCTTGCTGCTGTACCGGTCGATGAGATAGGGCACGCCCTCACCAGCCAGAAGCTTCGACGAAGTAGTGACTTCAAAATGCAGATGCGGTTCTCGGGCATCCCCGGAAGCGCCGACGCGCGCCAACACCTGCCCACGCCGCACACGATCCCCTACTTTCAAGCGTAAACTTCCGGGTTGCAGATGCATGTAATATGCGAACTGGCCACCACCCAGATCGAGCGTGAGTGTATTGCCTGCCACCGTTTCCAACGTAATTGGCACGGCAGGGTGGAACGCGTCGCCGTGTCCGGGGATGTTCTCGGGAAGCCCGTCTCTGGCGGTGACAACAAGGCCGTCCGCAACGGCAAGCACCGCTTTTCCATAGGAGTAATAGGAGTGCACGTCCCGCACGTCGCCAGAAAACGCCGCACTATCCTTGACCTGTTTCCAGTCGATGGCGAATCGGCGAGAGTCGACCGGCTGCCCATCGAGAATGACGACTCCACGCCGGTGATGATTGTCCTGATCGTTGCTGGGCCCGTCTTCCGCGAGCCAGTCGGCTCCTTCTACCGGCGGGCCGAGCACACGCAACTCAGTGTGATGTGTGGAAATGACCGCGCCTTCTTCTGGAGCGTAAGCCGTGGTCACGCGATGGAGCAGTCTGTCCGGAATATGTGAGCCGCGGTCGAACGCAACGGACATAAAGGCGATCGCACTCTGGCCATCCGCGATAGCGAGCCTGTCTTTGGGGTCAGATAGTGCTTTGCCGCCTAGAGGCTGCAACATGGTTTCCAATTGCGCCGCTTCAAAGGTCGCAATCGGTTGGGCACTTCCCGCATCCGCGTCGATCACCTCAATCCGGCTCAGCGAAACGGGCATGGGCATGAAGTTGGTCAAATGCAACTCGTACATCAGATAGACATGCGATCCGCTCGGGAATGCCGTGGGCTCGAACGGCACGCGCATTTCGAGTTGTAGTGGCCACGGAGGCCGATTAACCGCCGTTTTGTTGTCCGACGGCTGATTGTGGGTTTGAGCGATAGCAGGATATGAGCAAAGGCACGCGGCTGCGAAGAGGATGTATCGGCGCATGCTCGCTGTACGCGTTTTGCGCCCAAAAAGTTCCCATTTCTGGCTGGATGGTTCGGCAAGCAGGAAGTAATCCGAGCCGCCAACCGCTAGGCAATCGTCTCAACTGTTGCAAAATCTCTATTACACTCAAAATCAAATTTCAGATGACTCTTCCCACTTGCTTGAAGCATAATTCCGACCAATATCGGCTTTCGATTCCACGGAGCAACGCAAATGCAAAAAGCAACGGCCTTATTGGGAATCCTGGTCGCGGTCATCCTAAGCTCGCTGCCCTGGAGCACAGCACACAGCGCAGCCCAGGTGAACGGAGCCGGGCACAAAGCGTCCGCTGGCGCGTTAGAGGGTGTCTACGTGGGTTTCGGCCTGGACCATTCGCACATGGGCAGCCGTCAGTATTACTTCACCGCCGATGGCTGGGTCATCAACAACATTCCGCGGGTCAATATGGACAATTTCGACATGACCGCGTACCGCAATGATCCCAGCAACAAACTGTTCATCGGACGCTACCGAGTCGATGGCAACCAGATCCACATCGTCTGGGCCAACAACGCCGATCGCCGCGATGTCATCAAGTTCAGCGAGTCGGCCGCCAATCCCGGAATTGACACTTACATTCCAACTTGTCAATGCACTGGAAAGAGATTTTCCGGAAAGTACCACTGGTCGTCCCCAACCGACCAACGATACGTTCAGTTCTTTCCCGATGGAACATTCCTGGACCACGGGCTCACCGATCAGGTTGTCGGCGTTCCCAATCCCCACGGTTATAGCGGCATTACCGACCCTCCGCGAAACTTCCGCGGCACCTACTCCATCCAGAACCAGAGGCTGACTTTCAATTTTGCCGACGGCAAGCGCGCCACCGTCGCCTTCATCGCCCCGAAAGCGCTCGAGAAAGCGCCGGCATTCGAATGGTTCGGCCTCGGACACGGCACCGGGGTTCCCGGCGCCGAAACCGTCGTATTACTCATGCTGTATGAAGAACATTATCAGGTCGAGCCTTAGCCGGCGAAAGTTCCTGGCGTTGAATAAATTCAGTTGCCGCTTGGCTTGGATTCGTCTCGCCGGCCGGCGATTTCCCGCGTGTTGATCTGCTACGATCCCGCACTGAGGTCGAACCGTTTTAATGCATCTTGTAGTTCCCGATCAGAACCCCTGCCAGAAGGAAGGATGAGCGTAAAGGCCTGCTTACGACAGTCATGAAAGCATATTCTTCGACCAGGCTCTGAGCCGTGCGCTGACAACGTGGCAGACTTGCCGAAGCATGGGACAAGGGCGGGGATGGTTCACGCGGGTTGGGGCTGATTGGGATTGATCTTTTCGCGCCGAATGATCTTAGCCTTCGCTTCTTTACCGTCGGGCCATTTAACGAATAAGGCGTCACCATCGACTCGTGCAGGAATGCCAACGTGTCTCCTGAGACCGGAGAATTTCTCATCTCGTTTCAAGGGCGGGTCGTACACAGCGGTGTACAGCGTACCATCGAGTATCAGAGAAACCTCCCGGATCACTGGCGCAGGAGGAGTCTGAGGGAAATTGCCCTCCCCACCAACAACGCTAGCAATGTCTATACCGTCGTGAATGGGCGGATCGACATCGAAGAATATCGCGCGGGCAAAGTCCTTAGGAACTTCGGTCGTGCATTTAACTTCCCTGCCTCTGATGTCATCTAAGTGGACTTCGACACCGGGGGTCTGGGAGAACGCCATCCCGAGCAAGAGGAACAAGAGTGCCGTTTGCTTCAGCATATCGTTCTGTGGGAATGGTCCTACTTGTTGAGGGGCAAGTCAAGCGGGCAACTCTGTCTGGCTTTGCGCGGGGCACTTGAGTGAAATGGCCTGTTTGCGTCAACTATCCCCAAAGATAGCCGCCACTTCCATACATGTTGACAAGGAGAATCGGATGGGGCAAAATGCCTGCCCAGTTAGCGTCTGCCCCTACTCTTACCTTCCTCTTGGGGTCGGTTTAATTCAGGCTCGCGGCCCTGCGCAGCACCTGACGGCATTTGTAATTCCAATTACGGGCAGCAGCCAAGGCTAGAAGTAGAACAGTTGGGGGCGAGCGGGAGTAACACCACAACTGCTTGTCACCCACGACCCGCGTGCAAAACGATCCGGCACGCCATCTCGCTCGCTTCTTTCGACCGCACAGACGGGAGGGCAGCAGAGCAGGGGGGCAGGATCGTCCAGAGGGTGAACGATAGACGATGGGCGTTTTCATGCCAAAGGAGGCATCACGATGACAAAGCTACGCAAGCCATTCGCATCCCCGCTGACCCGCCGCTCATTCCTGCAGCGCGCCGGGATCGGTGGCGCCGCCGTTCTGGGCGGGACGCTCTGGCCGAAGATCCTGGCCGCCAGCGCGCCGCGTCCGCAATCAGGCCGGCTGGCGCTCAACCATGTGATCATCTCTTGCCAGGAGAACCGCTCGTTCGACCATTACTTTGGCTACGCGCCGCAGGTTCAGGCTGCCGGCTTCGGGCCACCCCCGGGCTACTCGCAGCCGGATGGCACGGGTGGCGTCGTCTTCCCCTACGAGTTCACAAGCCTCTCGACGCCTGACATCGGCCACTCGTGGGCGGACGTCCACGGCGAGTGGAACGCCGGTGCGATGGACGGCTTCATGACGACGGACGGGATCAACGCGATGGGGTACTACACGGCGGCCGAGCTGCCCTTTTACTACAGTCTGTTCGACGAGTTCACGCTCTGCGGGAACTACTTCTGCTCCCTCCTCGGTCCGACGTGGCCGAACCGGTTCTATCTGGCGGCCGGAACCTCGGGGGGGATCACGACCAACGGTCTTTGGGGGTTCGGGATCTTCGACTACCCGATCATCCTCGATCTGCTGGACGCCGCCGGCGTCAGCTGGAAGGTCTACAACAACACCTGGGACAGCGTCCCGTTCGGGAATAGCGATAACGTCTTCGTCTTCTGGAAGCGTTACGCGCACGACAAGCGCACCCTCGGGGCGATTGGCGAGTACTTCAGCGACCTTAAGAATGGCACACTGCCGCAAGTGTCGTGGATCATTCCGAGCTTCGCCCGGGGCCTGGACGAGCACCCACCTGCCGACGTCTCAGTCGGGATGGGCATTCAAGAAGACCTGATCACCGCGCTGCGCGAGTCATCGGCATGGGAGAGTTCCGCGTTTCTACTGACGTACGACGAGCACGGCGGCTACTTCGAGCACGTGGCCCCGCCACAGCTCGATGCGTTCGGGCTGAGCATCCGGGTTCCGATGTGGGTGGTCTCCCCGCTGGCGAAGCGCTCGCACATCGAGCCGACGGTGTACGAGCACACCTCGACCCTGAAGTTTCTCGAACGCCTGTTCAATCTGCCGACGCTGGCCTCGGTCAACCACCTGTTCGACACGGCGACGCCGGTCGGCTCGAACTACGAGGCGGCGCCAAGCGGATCGAGTGCCGGCCCCCCGGCGCCTCCGCGTGACGGAGACGCGCGGATCGGCGACCTGTTCGAGTGCTTCGACGTCTGAGCCGGAAGCGAGGCCGCCCGATTGAGGAAACACCGAAAGTGTAGGTGTGGTCTCATGCCCTTTGGTTGGTTCGCGCCATCAAAGTCTACTCGGGCGTGGGAGCCGACATTGTCATGGAATCAATTACGCTCATTGACTGGGGTTCTGAGTGCTGACGCCTTCGTTGCAAACAGTTACGGTCATTTGCAGACAAGGGTCGCAGCTGGGAAGGTGTGTCCGCGAATGGTGCTGGTGTTACTGATCGTTGCCGGGGTGGGAGTTGCATTCAGGCAGGTCGCCAGCCCTTGGGTCGGGGCTTGATTGCTGAGGGTGGTATTCACCGGGTCAGAGGTCGACCATTCGCCAACAAAGTCCGGCGTTAAAGGGCAGTTGCCCCTCACTGTGGATGAGAGCGAAAACTGCACCTCATTTCCCGGTACAGCGGCGTTGTGGTCAGCCGTCGCGTTCGGGGGAGTGATACGGGTAGTGATCATGCACGTGTTGTTGGAAAAGCCGCCACAAGTGGCCATCAACGCACACAAAAGTAGCAAGGGCAATAGCCAAAGTCTTTGACGCATTTAAGAATCTGCACTCCACGTAAGTGTAACCCATTCCAATTGGGTGAAGCGAAGGCAGCAGCGACTAAGCGTCTCTTCAGTGATTGTTGGCGTAACATCCCCATTACACTCAAAACCCCTGTTGTGACTGTTCAGAGTGCGGGTCCCTCTTCCGGCCGTTGGAACACCATCGGCATCAGGACTATGTCCTCCAGCTTCGATCCCTGATTCGCAAGCTGATTCGCCGCGTCGAACTCGCCGCTGTGGGCTGCAACCGCCAGCAGTGTTTTCCCTGTCACTCCAATTCACCTTTCTGCTCTGCCCTTGCGAACGATACTGCTTCGGGCCAAAGGGGTCCCGCCTCTAGCAGCCGCTCCGCCGAAAGGCTCCCATCGCCTGCTTCAATTCTCGCCTTGAATTTGTATTTCTTCATTGCTTTGGCGGTTTTCTCGCCGTGCAGTCCTCGATCACCTGGAATTAAACCACTAGAACAGCAGTGCGGAAACCCAACCACGGCATTTATTCTCCCGCGATTCCCGCCATGGAACAGTCCGATGGTTCGATTGGTTTGGTAATCGGCCAGGAAAACCGTGAGAGAAATCCGGCGGAGACTCCGCCGCGTCAGACCTATTGTACGAGATTAAAATACGCCTTTAAATAATTGATAATAAATGAGATATTGGTGGAGGCGACGGGAGTCGAACTAATCAGGGTGTTGAGAACACGTAAGTTACTGATTCTAGGAACTGCCACAACGGCTAAAAAGGCCCCATTGCCCGATCCATTGTACGTTTATTGTACGAAAATGCTTTTCGCTTTGGAGTTCAACAGACACGACACAGCGCCCACAGTATTGCACAAATCCTCAGAGATGGATTCGAAGTGCTAACTAATTTCCTGCGATCCGTAAATCAGCCCTTCCATTTCTCGGGTATGCCGGCCTGCCGTCTCGATTACTTCCGGGTTGCTCGTCAACCGGGAGCAATCGCGATCACTTCCCATAAGCCGACTTTTGGTTACCTATCGGATCTCGGTGAGCGCGTTGGCGATCACCGAGATCCGCCGACTTCAGATTGCCAAGACGAAACAGCGCGATGGGTCAGGGCGTGGGGCTCGCGGCCGTCTCGGAGGCCCGCGCTAGTGCTTGCGTGTCGACATACTCCCGGACGTTCGTCAATTTGCCATTCTGAACCGTAATGTCGAAAACCCAGTGGTCCTCGAACGTCCTGTTTGTGGCTTTGATTCTCCCAGTAGCGAAGCCGACGACCAGAACCCGGTCCCCCTGCGCTATGAACTCGGGGGGCTCTGGGTACGAAGTTTCCACCGTTTCGTTAGCCTTCTGAAGTAAGTTATTCAATCCAGCGTGCCCGCGGTGCGTGCCGGCCAGCGGCCAGTCCTCGCCCGGAATGATCCACTCAATATCTTCGGCAGACAACGCCAGCAGATCTTGCTTGTCGCGGCGGCCGAGTGCCGCAAGAAAATTCTTCACAATCTGGACATTCTTTTCGGTGCTCATTGAAATCTCTCCTTTTCCTCTACATCAAGTGCGTCCGATCTAATCCGACGTTTCGGAACCATCCTTCTTCGGGCCAAATCGCACGGTCGTAGATTGATTACTGCTGCTTCTTGAACAAATCCTGGAAGATGAGCTGACCCCAAGTGCGGCCGCGTGCGTGCACCAGCGCGCCGCCCTCGTTGAGCTTTCCCAGCTTGACGGGTGCGAACCCGAGTTGTTTGGCCAAATCCGCCACGCGAGAGATCGCGTCCTCGTCATCGCTCGACAAAAAGACGACCCGATGGCCCCCTTCGACGACCGGGTCGGTAGCCAAAATGGCTGCACCCAGGTGATTGAAACCTTTCACGAGCTTAGCGCCGGTGAACGCCTTCGCGACGAAGGCGGAGGACAGGGGGCCGCCCAGCTCTTCAGGGGGAACTCCAAACGCGTTCGTCGCGTCGATGACCGTCTTGCCTTCCCAGCTCGGCAGGGCCTTCGCAACCTCGCGGTGTTCCCCAAACGGGACCGCCAGGATGATTGTGTCGGCCTCGAGTGCATCCCGCAGCGACTTGGCGACGACCGTGGGTCCAATCGCCCGAGCCTGCGGCGCCAAAGCCTCAGGCGGCCGGCGACTCGCGACAGTCACGTTGATGTTTTTACGGGCGAACGCGTGGGCGAGGGCCTGACCTATCTTTCCGAATCCTACGATTGCGTAGCTCATAGTTCTCCTCCGATCCATGTTGATATTGATCCAACCGATCGGATCAGGGTGAGCGCCCTGGCGATCCTACTCACCGAGATCCGCCGACTTCAGATGGCCGAGAAGCCGCCGTCGACATTCAACTCCACCCCGTTCACGAAGCTCGAATCGTCGGAAGCAAGAAACAGCGCGACCGTCGCGATTTCCTCAGGTTGACCCATCTTTCCCCGCGGGATCAGGGATTCGAACATCTCCTTCGCTTCCTTGGTGAGAACTTGTTCCTGCATCGGTGTGGCGATCGGCCCCGGGCCCAGCACGTTCACTCGGATATTCCTGCCCTTCAGTTCGTTGAGCCACGTGCGTGCAAAGGAGCGCAATGCCGCCTTACTCGCCGCATACACGCCGAAACCGGGAAAACCCTTCACCGAAGCAACGGATCCGGTCATGATGATCGATCCGCCATCGTTGAACAGCGGCAATGCCTTCTGAACCGTAAACAGAGTTCCGCGCGTATTCAGGCCGAAGGTCGCATCGAAGTGTTGCTCGGTAATCTCGCCCAGTGGTAAGGCGTCGCCCCTGCCAGCGCTCGCGAACAGGACGTCGATCTTGCCCTTTTCCCGCTTGACCGTATCGAACAGACGGTCGAGGTCGTCGAGATTAGCCGCGTCACCGCGCACGCCGGTCACGTTCCGACCGATCAGCTTTACGGCCTCATCGAGCTGCTCCTGCCTCCTACCCGTGATGAAAACGTAGGCGCCTTCTTCAACGAAGCGCTTGGCGCTCGCCAGCGCCATGCCGCTCGATCCACCCGTGATAACTGCAACTTTTCCTTCAAGCTTTCCCATAATTACTCCTTTCGATAGATGCGTGACATTCGGTACAGTAGAGTAGAGTTCTTTGGTGGTGGACGAGAACTGCTCAGGAGTCCTAATATTTTGTCTATTCGTCCAAAAGAGAGATGCTAAGTTGGATTCAATAACAGACATTTTTAGAACGATGCACGTGACCGCTTTCGGTCTGCACAGGCTCGAAGCCACCGCCCCGTGGGGGATAAAACAGGAAAACCAGACCGAAGAAAAAGTCACGCCTTCCGACAAAAAGATGTCACCCACAGACTTGGCGCACTTCGCCATGCTTTCGCGCGGCAACTGCTGGCTGAGTGTGGAAGGGATTGCGGAGCCGATTCCCCTCACCGGTGGTGATTGCTTTTTACTGGCTAAGGGGACTTCGATTGTTTTGCGCGACAGCCCGCGAACACGTCCGAGGTGGAGCTTCCGCGAGATCGGGGCCAAGGCCAACGGCAATGTCGCTCTTTGTGGCGGAGGGGGCGCACCGACGACAATCGTCTGTGGATCCTTGAGTTTCGATCGCGCCAGCCTGAGGCCGATCACTCAGTTATTGCCGAACTTCATTTTGATGAAGGCCGATCAGGCACGCACGCTTGCTCTTCACACCACAGTGCAGGCGCTCGCGTCAGAGATGGAAGAACAGGCGCCGGGATCTGAAGTCGTCGCCAGTCGGCTGGCCGAGGTTCTGTTTATCCAGGTACTCCGGGCGCATATCGCGTCGGGGCCGGAACGCGACAAAGGATGGCTTCGTGCAATTTTCGATCCTCAAATAGGCGCGGCTCTGAGTGCCATTCACGACAGAGTGAATACGCCCTGGACGGTCGAATCCCTGGCCGAAGCGGCGGGCATGTCTCGCTCCGCATTCGCAGCACGTTTCAAAGAGCTACTCGGACAAACGCCGCTGGAATATGTAACCGGGTGGCGGATGCAGAAGGCGATACAGCTACTTGAACGGCGTGACAAAAAGCTCCCAGAAGTAGCTCGATTGGTCGGTTACGAGTCCGACGCCGCATTCAGTAAGGCGTTCAAGCGAGTTGTCAGGGCTAATCCTGGCGAATACCTCAGACGTGGTTTGAAGGACCCAAAATCGACCGAAGCAGGCCACGATCAGTCCCAATAAACGCCAGATGGTCAGAAGACATCGGAGTGGTTAACGCTGTTGCCACGGCTTAAAGGAGGCCGTCGCGATGGCACGCACTCTCAAATCGAAGCGGAAGCGGGCTCCTAAAACCATCTTGAAGCTTCCGGATCTTGAGCAATCCAAATCGGCTGTGGTCAACAGCCTCACGTCGCCCAGTTCTCAGCGCTCCTACGACCATGCGATTCGCGAGTTCATTGACTGGTATTGCTCGGAGCCACGGCTGGCTTTCAACAAAACCGTCGTCACCCGATATCGAATTTCGCTGGAGCAGCGGCAATACGCTCCGTCAACAATCAACCTGCGATTGGCAGCGGTACGTCGGCTCGCCTACGAAGCTTCAGATTGTGGCCTCCTGAGTCCTGATCTGGCTGCCGGCATTCGTAGAGTAAAGGGCGCGCGCCGGCTCGGGGTTCGAATCGGCAATTGGCTGACGGTCGAAGAGGGCAGGCGCCTCGTCGGCGCATTTGGCGCATCGACTCCAAAGGAGCGGAGGAATCGGGCCATGATCGCTGTCTTGATCGGTTGCGGCTTGAGAAGGGCGGAGGCTGCTGCCTTAAAGCTGGAAGATTTTCAACTCCGGGATGGACGCTGGGTCATTGCCGATTTGAATGGTAAGGGCGGTCACATCCGCACGGTTACCGGTGCCGGACTGGGTGAAGAAAGTAATCGACGAATGGACTGTTCCCGCTGGACTCACTTCAGGCCCACTGTTCCGAGCCATCAACAAGGCGGGCCGGACGTGGGGAAATGGATTCACGCCAAAGGTGATTTGGTCGATCGTTAGAGAGGGAGCTGCAAGCTGTGGCCTAGCAGGGCTAGCTCCGCACGATCTCCGCAGAACGTGTGCTCGTCTGTGCCACCAGGCAGGAGGTGAACTCGAACAGATCCAGTTTCTTCTTGGGCACATTTCCATCGAGACCACGGAGCGCTACCTTGGCTGCAAGCAGCACTTCCAAAATGCGGTGAACGATGCCATCGGACTTGAACCTGGCGGTTCATGAGCTTGAGGTCATCGCTACCGCACGGCCGACTTCTCAATATTGATCCGCTCGGTGCTATCGATTCTTCCTCGTGTTGAAAGCGCTCGACGAGAACCATGTCGCTAGCTCGCCCGGTCACGAAGAAACTGCTGGAGGAGTGTTTCCCGGTCTTCGGAATTGAGGTTGTGCTTCAATTCTTCCAGCGCTAAGGCTACGACATCATAGTGATGCAGTCCGGTGTAGCGCGGGTCGGCGGTGATTTCCAGCCAGAGCCTATGTAAAAGTTCGACGTCGCTCGGACGGAGCCTGGGTTCATGGGGGCCCAAGGGGTATTCGTGGCGTCGGCCGTCGGTGCCGATGATTTCCATGGTTAGTCGCGGCTTCGGTTCGGGGAGCCTCTCCCATGCATCCCCGGTTAGTTTTGCCTGTTCGTCGGCGATCAGCTTCGTCGACAGACCGGAGACGATGCGAGAAGATTCCAGGCGCTGAGCGGTGAGCATGATGGCGTCAAAGACGTCGGTGCCTGGCACTACTAATAGCGAAACGCGTTTGCCCTGTTTTTCGGCGAGGGCCACAACCTTGGAGAAGAGCTCTTGCTCATAGATGTCAAAGACATCTCGGGCTTCATAACTAGTGCTTCCGGTGAAGGAATGACGGCCGGGTGAGAGCCTGGCACTGAGTACCACAACATCCTGCTGGCTGGTGTTGGTACGGCTAAGCACCTCCCGCAGATGATGCAATCGGTTCGGATCGCGCACGGTGACTAGAGTATTTCCCGGACGTGCACCCACTAGCGTGTAATCGAGTTCCGGATTGTCGAAGACGCGAAACTGTTCCAGGGATTCAGCATCACCAGATTCCTCACGCTTGGCATAACGTTCTGACACGGTGAGAACTGCGTAAAAGATTCCGCTGAAAACCACCCCCCGCGATCGTTGCCTCTTGCTTGGTCAGAAGATTCGCGATCGCGATGAGGAATAGCAGGCTAGTGATCAGGCCCAGGCCAATGGGTATTTCACGGTGCCCAAGTTTCAAATTGCCCGGCACTTTCCATTCCCGCTGTTCAGGGTATTTGTAACGCAGAATCAGAACCGCGAGGCTGTTGAAGGAGAAACTCCAGACGACACCAAACGCGTACAGGGCTGCCAACACGTAGAAGTTCCCGCGGCTTAGGACAATGGTGAGCACCTGCAGTAGGGCGATGAGATTGATGGTCCGGTAGGTGGTGCCGTATTTCTGGTGAGGCCTTTGAAACCATGAAGTGAGCACACGCGTCTCGCAGAGGCGGTTGAGCACCCCGTTGGCGCCTAAAATCGCCGTGTTGGCCGCACCGGAAAGAATCAGCACTCCTACGAGTACGACGAAGGCTTGGAAGATCAGCTTCGCCACAGTTGGTCCGACTAGATACATGGATAATCCGCCGATGAGATTCGCGAAGAACTTTGGCCTCACCGAGTCCGGGATGATCATCACCGCCAGAAACGAAACAAAGGAGGTAAACACCAAGCTGTAGACAAAGATGACCAGGCCGGCACGCTGGAGGTTCAATAGCTTAGGACTTTCAATCTCGCGGTTGACCTGAGCCAGAGTCTCTTCGCCACTCATGGCGAGGACGGAATGGCCCATGCCGACCAAGGCTACGATCCACATGACGTGGCTGAGGCGTGTGCCGGTGAGCCAACCGAGAAACTCGTGATCGAGCTTCATGTTTTCGAGGCTGGGCAACGGCGGCAACTCGGCATGGGTCTTGAAGACGGTGACGACACACCAGGCGATGAGAACGATCACCATGATGGTCGTGATTTTCATGATCCAGAGAGCTTTGTCGCTGGACTCGTGAATTCCCTCGATGTTCTTCCACCAGAAATAGAGAATGGCGAGGATGCCAAACGTCGCCGCGAAATAATTCGCGTTGAAGTGGAGAGGATGTTTCAGGTAGTGGAGCGCTGCTTCTTCTATGAAACCAGCCAGGTACTGCCCGGCGGTCACCGCACTAATGGGGCCCGTCAGGATGTAGTCAAACAAAAGGGCTGACACTGACAATTTTGCGAGGGTGTCGCCCATGGCCTGTCGAACTACTCGGTAAACGCCGCCGCGCACAAACATGCTGCTGGCCTCGATGTAGACGGCACGGACGGCGTAGCTGAACAGCATGACGGCAAGAATGAACCAGGGGGCGCTTTTGCCGATGACTTTTTCGGCATCGCCCCCTGCATAGTAAGCAGAGGAGGCGAGATCGGAAAGCACGATGGCGGCGGCTCTCCAGAAGGAGATGAAGCTAAGCATCACCGTCGTGGCGATGAACACCGGAACGGGGGGACGCTTGGGTTGCACTTGGGGCACTATAGCCTCAGGTTCACTTCTTCCTTCCGACGTTGAGTCTCACACATGCGCAGCGCTGCAAAGGCTCGCCTTTAGGCGCGCTGATTGGCCGGTTTCCTGAATGCCGACTTCGTCCGGAGAAATCGTCGGACATCGAGACAATCCTTGACACGATAGCGCGGGTTGGATCGGGAGTCCAGCGTCTGCCGATGATGGTGGAAGCTGGATGTCCCGAGCCCCCGGGCTGCGTGAATCAGAGTGCAGCCGCCCCGCGTTCTTGATTGCGAATGCGAACGGCTTCATTCACCTTCCAGAGGAAGATTTTGCCGTCGCCAATTTTGCCCGTAGACGCTGTCTTGACGATGGCGTCGATTACGGTATCGACGAGTTTATCTTCCAACACGAGCTCCAACTTTACTTTGGGCAGGAGATCGGTTTCGTATTCCCGGCCCCGATAGGTCTCGGTATGTCCTTTTTGCCGTCCGTGGCCGCGGACTTCCGAGACCGTCATACCGTCGACACCAAGTTCGATGAGAGCGTCCTTGACCTGCTCAAATCGGTTGGGCTGCACGATCGCCTCAAGTTTCGTCATCCTTTTTCCTCACTTTGGATTCAGATTCGTTATGCGGGAGGCAGAGTGTGGTCTACCTCCCGTCAATCGACTCCAACCTTTTTCCTCAACTGGCAGCATGCGTTAGCGGTTTAGCCGTTGCCAGGCTGGGTTTGGCTGGAGCCGCAGGAAGTTCCTGGGTCATCCCGCTCGGCGCACCTAGCGCCGAGATGACATACTCTGGATAAGCCGAAATGCCGTGCTCGTGGAGATCCATACCGTAGGTCTCCATTTCAGCCGGCAAGCGCAGCATCCCGATTGCGTTGACTGCAAGCATCACCACCATAGCGACCCCGAATGTGGCGATGGTTATAGAAGCGCTGCCGATGATCTGGGCTTTGAGCACCTGCAGTCCGCCGCCGTAGAACAGGCCGGTTAACGGCGCGGAGTTGTCGGGACTGATCGGACCCGTCGCTCCATATTTCCCGCAAGCGAAGAGACCGAGCGATAGCGTTCCCCAGATGCCGCAAAAGCCGTGTACCGGAACCGCGCCGATGGGATCATCAATTCGCAGCCATTCCAGCAGCTCAACTCCCAGGATGACCAGTACACCGGCGATGCCGCCAAGCAGCACTGAGCCTGTCGGGCTAACCCAGTAGCACGGGCAAGTAATCGCAACCAGGCCGGCCAGAAATCCATTTGTGGTGTAGCTGGCATCCCACTTCTTGGTCATGAAGTAGCCGTAGATGATCGAAGTGAGACCCGCAGCGCAGGCCGCGAGGGTTGTATTGGTGGCGACTCGGCCGATCCCGACAAAATCCATCGCCGAGAGAGTGCTGCCGGGATTGAACCCGTACCAGCCGAACCAAAGAATAAGTCCGCCACTGACGGCGATAGTCAAGTCATGCGGCAACATCGGCCCACCCCCGTCGCGCTTGAATCTGCGGCCTAACCGCGGACCAAGAACAATGGCGCCGGCCAACGCGATAAATCCTCCGATGGTGTGGACAACCGTTGAACCTGCGAAATCGTGGAAGCCCATGCCCAGCGAAGGGAAAACATTCCCGGGGCTGCCCATGTTCGCCAGCCAGCCGTCCGGTCCCCATGCCCAATGTCCGATGATGGGGTAGATAAAGCCGGTGACGCAGATGCTGTAAAGCAAGTCACCGACGAAGCCGGTTCGGCCAATCATCGCGCCCGAAGTAATCGTCGAGCAGGTATCGGCGAAAGCGAACTGGAAGATCCAGACTGCCAGGAATGCTACTCCGGTAGTTTCATAGGTCGCTGGCGCGTTTTGCAGAAAGAACCAGTGATACCCGATGAACCCGTTGCCGTGAGCAAACATGAACGCAAAACCGACGGCGTAGAACAGAATGCCGCAGAGACATGTATCCACTACGCATTCCACCAGCACGTTCACGGTTTCCCGGGAACGACAGAAACCAGCTTCCAGCATGGTGAAACCGACTTGCATGCCGAAAACCAGAAACGCAGCCACCAAGGTCCAAGCGGTGTTGACTGGGTTCACTACGTCGGCAGCTTTTACTTCCGGAGCGGCAGTTTGTGCGTACACATGGGTAAAGAAGACTCCTGAGACGATCGCAATGATCATCAAGACCATGGCGATGCCCAGCATCTTGCCGCCCAGAAGCAGACCTCCGTAACGGCGCCATTCGGGATCGCGCAGGCGCGAGGCCAGGCGGGATAATTTCTGAGATAGAGTTAACTTCCTTCTTTCTTTGGCGATGACAGACATGTCACAGCTCCTTCTCGTGAGTTTTTGATTTGCTTCAGCTTCCAGCTACTCGGCTTCGCGGCCGTTCAACTAAGATCGATTCGCAAGTTCGTGCTCCATGGCTTTCATGAACTCCTGGTGCATCCCTCTGAGTGGAACGTTCCCAAAACTCCGTCGGTCAGCCAGAACCTCAAGCCGCACAGTTTCGCCCGCATGGCAAGTGAGCAGACATTAGCGGCGGCTTGGTCTTCCCGCGTCACTGTGCCGGTAATGATCAGTTCGGCGTGTTCGCCTTCTGCTTGCCGGTAGACTCGGAACACAGCTTTGGATAACGAAGGGATCGCATAGAACAGCAGATTTCGCACAGCTAATGAATCTTCTAATGCCTGCAGGGAAGCGTGGTGCTCGCCCACTCCGGGCGGCAAATAAGCATCCCAAGGATCGGGCGGCCGGGCCATCCATTCGCACTCTGCTTCGTCGCCACGCAATTCCAGTCGCAGAAGTTTGAGGCGGGCGCGCGATAGCTCCCCAAAGCGCAGCTGCCGGTGCAAGTTCCGGACGAAATCGGCGGCCTCCCATAACGGCTTCATCACTTTCCGGTCTCCCTCTCGCTCCGTGGTAACGAAACTGTGAGCACTACTTGTCTCCCGCCGACACGCTGGCCTAGCTCGTTGGCAGCGTCAATGCTGCGGGTGCCGATAAGTCCGCGAAGGACGATGGCCTCAGCGAATAAACACCCCGACCTGGACAGCCGTTTAGCGGGCCGTTAGAAAATCACAATTTCTTTGTTAGGATCGGCACGGCGTCGTGCCAAAGAATCGCCTCTTGTCGGCGTCGAAAGAGGGAATAACTTCTGGCAAATTCAGCTTACGGCAGAATCTTGCTTGTTCGTACTCACAAAGTCAAATTCAAACTTTTCATCGTCAGCATCTCAAATCAACGGGTGATTCCGGGAGCTGTCCTGTCCACACCTATGACCAGTTTCGTTTGACCGCATGACTGAGCGTTACTGCTTCGGCGATGTCCTTCATGGACATGCGTCGGTGCTGGCTCTGCCGCTGCAGCATGAGGTATGCCTCCTGTTCGCTGATCTTCAGATCGTGCTGCAGGATGCCCTTGGCGCGCTCAACCAACTTCCTCACTTCGAGACGATCCGCCAGCTGTGATTTTTCTTTCTCCAGGCGCGCCATCTCGATCTCAGCTCCCACCAGGAAACCAACGGTCGAAACCAAAGAGATCTCGCGCTCGGTGTAATCATGCGCGGCGATGTTCTGCAGGTTGATGACCCCCACGACCTTTCCGCGGCTCAACAAAGGGACTGACAAGAAGGCTTCGAATCGATCTTCGGGCAGTTCATTGAAAAACCGAAAACGTGGATCCAAGGCGGCATTCTGTGCAACTACAACGGGCTGCCGATGCTTGGCGACCCAACCCGTAATGCCTTGCCCGAGCTTCAGCTTCAACTTACCTACGGCCTCAGGATGGGAGTTCTTCGAAGCCCGCAACACCAACTCGTCCTCTTCCACGAGGTAGACGAAGCACGAGTCACACTTGACAACAGAGGTGGCAAAATCAACGACCTCATTCAGCACGTCGTCAAATGGGACCTCCGCGGCCATTCGACGGGCGATGCCGTGCAGAAAAACTACGTCAGTGGCGTGCCGTGTTACGCCATTGGACGCATCAGCGCGAACCAGCAAAGGCGACCCACTGTGCACCGACTTTTCCCCCGAAGTATTCATGCTGCACACGGTAGCCAGTCGGCGCGTGAAACACAATTATCCTTTGGTATTGAAAGCTATGAAAAAAATTGATTCAACAAATCAGAAACAAACTATCTGCGGTTGCGGGGCTTGAGCTTGTCCGACATCCTGATCAACTCGGCCAACGAGGTGGCTTTCATCTTTTGCATCACGTGACTGCGATGAGCCTTCACCGTCACTTCGCTCAAGCCAAGCTTGGCGCCGATTTGCTTGTTGATGAGCCCGGTGACTACCAAGTCCATCACCTCCCGTTCTCGCGACGTGAGCTGCTCAACGCGCGCTTGCAAGACGGATACCTCAGCTTGCTCGTCCCGACGGATGCGATCCCGATCAAGCCCGTGACGAACCGCTGCCAGAAGGTCTTCTTTCTGGAACGGCTTCATCAGGAATTCGATGGCTCCTGCCTTCATCGCACGCGAGGTCATCGGAACATCGCCGTGGGCAGTAATGAAGATGATGGGAATGCACACATTGGCTTTTGCGAGTTGCTCCTGGAATTCGAGGCCACTGACGCCGGGAAGCCTCACATCGAGCACCAGGCAGCTTGGAGCGCTGGGACGAGGCGCTCTCCAAAACGCTTCCGTTGACTCAAACACTTTGGCCTGTAGACCAACTGATTCGAGCAAGTTACTGATGGCATCGCGAACGGAGTCGTCGTCGTCAACAACGAAGATGGTGGGCCGTTCGTCAGCCATCGGAATCTCGTGGGTGAACTGGAAGTGTAAATTGGAAGATGGCTCCGCCGGAAGGCCGAGGGGAGGCCCACAGGCGGCCTTCATGGGACTCAATAATTGACCTGCTGATCGACAAGCCCATGCCAATGCCATGAGGCTTGGTTGTAAAAAATGGGTTGAAAATTCTCTCGTTGGCTTCAGCCTCCAGGCCCATACCGGAATCCTCGACTCGAACCACTATTTCTGACTCGTCGCCACGCGCGCTGATGAGTAGTTCCTTGGCGCGATCAGTCGTCTCCGCCATGGCGTCCATGCCATTCATCATGAGATTGAGCACAACTTGTTGCAACTGAACCCGGTCTGCCTTGACCTTCGCCAGGCCTGGAACAAGGTCGGTTCGAATCGCGATGCGGCGCCGTATCGCGTCATCGCGCAGAAAGGTTGTCAACTCGTGAATTACTTCGTTGATGTCGAGCCAGTCCTTCGCAGGCGCTTCCTTCTTGAACAGCGAGCGAATGCGCGCGAGCACGGCGCCAGCCCGCGTGCCGTCTTGGATGATCCTCTGAACTGTCTGCTGCGCCTTTTCCAGGTTTGGGGGCTTCGCCGACAGCCACTCGCTACACGCATGTCCGTGCGTCACTACCGCCGTCAGCGGTTGGTTGATTTCATGAGCAATCGAGGCGGTGAGTTCTCCCATGCTCAGAACCTGGGAAAGGTGTGCAAGTTCTGTTTGCGTCTTCATCAACTCAGCCGTTCTTTCGGACACCCGGACCTCTAATTGGTCGAGGGCATCCTTAAGCGCTTCTTCGCTCTTCTTCTTCGCAGAGCTTATCCAAGTCGCTACTAAGGCGGACGCCACGAATGCCGCAAAGTATGCCTCGGCCGTGGTACTGATGGAGAACGAATAGAACGGCGGCACAAAGAAATAATCAACCAGAACCGTGGAGAGCACGACTGCGAGAAGTCCGGCAGCCTTCCCTCCAAACCACGCGCTCGCCATGACCGCCCCGAAAAATAAAAACAGGAAGGGATACGGGAAGAGACGCTGTAGCAGCAACGTCGGGACAAAAGCCCCGACTACAAAAAACAAAGCGATCCCGCAGCGCCGGATCAACGAACGAGTTGTCCCTTCAGGCCTGGCACTACTTTGCATAGATTTCTTTCCCACGTCACAAGGCAGATAGCAGATTGTAGCGTGAGAGCAAACTACAACAGCCGCGAGACTCGTTGCACTGAGAAGTGTACCCAGAATACGTCCCACCCCTTGATTGCAGTCGCAGCCGAGCGCCATTCCTTCTGCCGCCGCATAATTCCGTGCCGCGCGAAGGCCCGTCCTTTTGCCGAGACAAGACGAGTTAGCGCGAGCTCCGCGGAACAGGTTTTGCGGACTGTGGTGGACAGGATCGGTAACGATAAACAGGCTTATGGAACGCTTTACCGGTCACATAGGCGCGAACTTAAGGCTGTGCTGAAGCGGCCGTTTATTGTACGAAAATCTTTTCGCATTTCGACTCGGGAAAAGCCTGCCACAAGCGAGTATCCCATAGGTTTCGCTTCTTGAGAAGATAGCCACCAACGCTCCTCGAGGCCGCCGGGCGCCTTTAGCACTTGGTCACTTCGATTCCGTAATGATCGCGTTCGCAGCGTTGCCGGCCACGACCCAGCTTGCCGATCCGGCCACAACGGCTTCATCCTCAAACCAGAGGAATCCGAAGTCGTCGATGCACTCCGGAAAGTCCGGCTTGATGATGACATATCCCGGAATCACGGCACCCGGGATGTAAGCATTGTCGGCGCGATTGTTGCTGTACGTCTTCGTCTTCGAGACTGTGCCGACTCCAGCTACATACGAAGTGCTAGATACCGGGTGCGTACCGAGAATGTAGTTGACCGCGCGAAGTGTGTATTCCGGGCCTACGAGATCCAGAAACGTCTTGTGGAGGAAATACATTCGGACCGCCATGTCCACCACGGTGCCCGAGCCGCCCCAGGTGCCGAGGCTCGGGGGCACGCCAAACGGAGTCTCGTCCAGCCGCTTGTCCAAACCAGCCATGTATGTTTTTACCGCTTCGCGCATTTGATCTTTCGCGCTCGCGTCCAGATAAGGCAATGCCCGAACTGCGGTCCAACCACGTTGGTCCATCTGCTGCGGAGTGATCATCTGAGGGAACAATTCCTTCAGACGGGACTTGTATGGCTCGGCACCGTTCGTGGCGATGGTCAATTCCAGAGCCGCGGCCCAGTCCAGTCCGACACCAAAGCTGCCACCACGTCCGCTGGCTGGCGGAGCTGTTTGTGCGCTAGTGGTGCCAGGCGTTGTCGCAGCGGCCGTGCTACCCGATGGGCTACGACTGCCTCGAGCGCCCGAGGCCACACCCTGAGACGCAGCCAGCACACCACCTGCGGGAGCACCTGCCGGAGTCCCTCTGTCTGAGCCGGGATTCGTCGGATACTGCTTTGGATCAGCCTTCGTGTCGTTCCACGCTTTGATCGCGGTATCGAGGCAGTCTTTCGCTAACGCGTCGTCCCAGCCTTTGAGCACATCGGCCGCTGCAGCCAGCGCCGCAATAGCATTCCACTGGAAGTACGGGTTGTTCGTAGTGAAGATCCAGCGATCGTCCGGTTTGCCGGAGTAATCGCCCTTCACTTCGTTCGGGCCGAGCTTCGGGTCGTAAATGCGGCCGTCAGTTTTCGACGCTCCGTCGCCCACCTGTGTGTACTGACGCAGATCTGGCTCGTGAGTCCCGCGGATGGCGTGCCCGATGTTATGAAACTGCGCTAGGATGAGCAGTGCGCCGTGCTTGACTTGCTGGACTGTATCCGGCACGCCATCGGGACGATGCATCTCGACCTCACGAGCGGGTTCATCGACCGTAAGCTCGTCGTACTTGAGATGGAATTCGCGATACGCCAGAGCGAGGCTCTGAATCACGCTCAGTTGCGCAGGCTCCTCGAGGTCGAAGTCACCAGCATCGTACCAACCGCCCACGTTCATCCCAGGGATGTGATCGCCGCCTTTATATTTCCCGTCCGTTGCTGTCGCTTGGTTCCAGCCGTCGAATTGCTCACCAACGACGGGCGCCATACGGCCATCGTCCAGGTGCGAGGCGCCGTGCCACATGCGGTAGCCTTCGCGAACGGAAACGTGATCCATCTGCTCGGCAAGGTGATCGTCCAGGCTGTCCTGCCAGATGTTCGCGTAAGCGTCCTTAGAGATGGGGAAGGGTGCCGTACGCTGGTCTGCATACTCGATAACATAGAGCCCGGGGTCTTTCACGGGAGTGAAGTCGAATTTCGAGTAGACGTAGCGCAGCCACGGTGTTGAAGGCGTGATCGGGCCCTCGAACACCTGCTTGTACGACCCGTCTTCCATCAGGCGCAATACTCTGGCCATCTTCGGAGCGCTGTACTTCGGGTCGAGTTCGAGCACCGCCACCTTTGAGAAGCCCGGCGCATAGCCGACTTGGCTGTGCGCGATCATCGGCGGACGTGTCCAGTTTGGAATCACGTCCGGCCTAATGTGCCAAACGATGGCGCCAGTGGTCTTGCCTGAAGGAATCAGCGAACGCAGCACGAACCAGCCGTTCTGCGCGCGGTCGCGTCCGTCGAATAGCATGAGGTTGGCCGTATCCGACACTACGTTCACGCGGGCCAGTGCGTCGTCAACCCCGAGAGTAATGCTCTTGCCTTCGGCGAACGGCAGCGGCTGGGTATATCCCTTGGCCTTATCCCAGTCCTCGAGGTAGTACGCCTTTTTCGGTTCATCCGGCAGGGGCAAAACCTTCGTCATCGGATCGTTCGGCGTACGCGGGAAGATTCCGGCTTTAGTTCCGTCCACCAAGTACGCCTTGCCCATATAGATCGAGGGCAGGAATTCCAGGCTGAAGCCTGCCCTCCCGGCCAACTTCTGCGGTAGCGGCTTGTCGAGATTGATGCTGACCTTCACGCCGCCGGGTTCCGCTGCCACTTCCAGTGTGTAACTGAAGTCGAACGTCGGGAAAGCGAGGTCGGCGGTGAGCCGGCTGGTCGCCTTGTCGGCATGGCGACCTTTGAGGGTTGCTACCAAATCCCACTGCTCCGGCGTTGGCATCAGGCGCACATCGCCGTTGGTGGCGATGCGCCGGCCGTGGAGAATCATCTCCATAGCTGTGTTCTTTTGGTCCACAAAAACGGGATGGTACGTGCTGTCGTAGAGAAAGACGCTGAAACCTTGGGTGTCGAGGTAATTCTTGTCGGTCACCTTCATGGCAAAATCGGCGGCGGGCAGGCCTCGGGCCGAGATCATGGCCAAGAGGAGACAAACTGTGATTCGCGTGAACATAGATCGGGATTATTACTGCTCCTTTGCTCCAACATGATATGACATGCACACTTCTGGTGAGTTCCCCCAGGCGCCGGCAGTTCTGAGTGGGGTAGCAAAGGGATCAGCATCTGAGCAATCGAAGCTGGTAAGAGGGGAGCTTGCGACGCTTCTCTTGCTGAGTTAATTGAAGCTAAGATCCAGGTCGATGTGATGAGGGGTCGAACATTATTCGGAGGGCGTATGCATATTTGCCCGGAGCCTGGTCCGGAAGCCGCACTCGGAGACCATCGGCCCCCTGCTCAAACTGCAGCTTCGCCTCACTGCCTACCAAAATCACGGACCGAACGTGTTCGTTGCCAACGGCCGATGCGAGCGAGTGAATCACGGCCTCGCCATTAGTCGGCCAGCCCAGCCCAATCGCATAGAGTACATCCCCTTTGGTCGTGAAACGAAAGTCTTCGGCTGTATAGCGCGTCGTGTCGGTATCGTGAAAAGATCCCGCCGCTACCTTTGTTGGACCTTCACCGTAGATCCTCCACGGTCGAGTGCCGTAGATCGACTCCCCATTCACATTCAGCCATGCACCGACGTCGAGAAGAACTTGCTGCACCTCCTCCGGGATCGTGCCGTCAGAGCGTGGACCGATGTTCAACAACAGATTGCCGTTCTTGCTGACGATATCGATCAGCTGATGAACCACGAATTCCGGCGACTTGAAGGTGTCGTCCCTGATGTAGCCCCAGGATTTATTACTTACCGAGGTGTCGGTCTGCCAGTGGAGGGGACGAATGTCGCCCAGTTGTCCGCGTTCCAGATCGAGCACGGCGGAGTGCTCCTGCATGGCGTAGTCTTTGTAATTGATTACTCCTACGTGGTCGCCGTATTTCAGAGAACTGTTGTAATAAAAAGCGGCAAACTTCGTAAGATTTGGCCGGATCGAAGCCTGTCCGATCCACCAATCGAAGTAGACGATATCGGGATGGTATTTCTCCACAAGTTCTGCACTTCGCGCGAGCCAGTCGTCGGCCCACGCTGAAGACACGTAAGTGAAATCATCGTTAAGAGGGACGCCCCACGGGGCCGACAACCAGTTATGAGCTGGTCCGTAGAATGCTGCATATTGCGGATCGTTTACATCCGAGGGAATAGTACGGCCCACGCCGAGAAAAAAATTGTGTTCCACTCGGTGAGATGACACTCCAAAGTGCAGTCCTGCAGCCCGCACGGCTTTGCCCAGTTCTCCTGTAGTATCTCGATGCGGCCCCATTTTGGCTGCGGTCCAGTCGCTCAATCCGCTGTCATACATGGCAAAGCCATCGTGATGCTCGGCCACAGGTACAACGTACTTTGCCCCGGATTTCTTGAATAGCTCAGCCCACGCCGCCGGATCGAAGCGCTCCGCTTTGAACATCGGGATGAAGTCTTTATAGCCGAATTTACCCTGGGAACCGTAGGTTGCGACGTGATGCTTGTATTCCGGCGATCCCTCCACGTACATATTTCTCGGATACCATTCGTTGCCGAACGCGGGGACGGAGTAGACACCCCAATGAATGAAAATGCCGAACTTCGCATCTTTGTACCATTCGGGCACCTCGTATTTCTGAAGCGATTCCCAGTCAGCCCGGAACGGGCCCTGGTGGTCCGCGCTCTCGACTTGTTTCAGCACAGCGGCGCGCTCTGAATCGTATTCACCGCTCGCTTTCTGCCAGATTTGATCGATGCTAGCCGGCTCCTGAGTAGCGGTTGGAGCCGTGGCACCCTGGGCGTGCGCCATAGAAACCGCAGACGACAGTAACAAGATTGTGGCAACTTTAAGGATTAAGAATAGACGAGGTGAAAGCATTATTGCCCTTTCGTCAGACACGTCGTTCGATTTCTGCCGGATCAATTCAGCAGCAATTTGCTGGTCGAGCAGCAGCGCGGCTCTACAAAAAGAACATCAATCCATGCTCACCATAATCTTTCTGAAACGTGACGGATTATCGCTCCAGGAACGCAGCGCATCCGCTGCTTGCTCAAGGGGCACAACCAGACTCACAGCTTGATCAACGGGGAACGTCTGCGCTTCCAGAAGTTTGATCACGGCCTCGAAATCCGCCGGTTGAGCATTTCTGGAGCCGACAATATCCAATTCTTTTTGAACGAACAGCCTGGTTTCGTAACTGACCGGTTCCTTCGCATACCCGATGTACACTACGCGCCCAGTGAATGCGACCTCTTCGACCGCGGCTCGGAAAGTGGCCGCGGTGCCAATCGCTTCGATGGCAACATCCGGTCCTCGGCCTTCGGTCATTTCCAGCAATCGGTCGTGTAGCGGCTCTCGCGTGCTATTAATGGTGAGCTGAGCGCCGGCCATGCGCGCCAAGTCGAGCTTTTCGTCATCCACGTCAATACAGATCGTTCGCGCACGCCGGGAACTTGCGGCTGCCACGACACCAAGTCCTACGCCCCCACAACCCCAAATCGCAACCGTGTCGTTTGCGGTTACACGTCCACGTGTGACGGCATGAAATCCGACGGTAAGCGGTTCCACCAAGCACAACTCTTTCAGGGTCAGCTTAGCGGGATACAGTTTTTCTCGCGGCAGCACAATGAATTCGGTGAGGGCGCCATCCCTTTGCACACCGAGAGTCTGGTTGAACTGACAAGCGTTCGTACGGCCGCGCAGACAGGAAGAGCATTGGCCGCAGTTCGTATATGGGGACACCGATACGTTCGTCCCCGCAGACAATGCGTCTTCACGTCCTGGGTCTTCCACTACCGTAGCCGATACTTCATGGCCCAGAATGCGGGGATACGTGACGAGTGGATTGAGTCCGCGAAACGAATTCAGATCACTGCCGCAGAATCCGACCATGCGGACCCGGAGCAGCACGGTCGTATCCGTGGGTGCCGGATCAGCGATTGTCTCGAGATCGGCCTGACCCGGTTTGCGAAGCACGAGCGCCCTCATGTCTGTACTCCGTGGAAAATAATCGGTAAAGTTATCGATGTCAACAATAGAAGCTCAGGCCAAAAACTGGGTTCTGTGGCAAGGTTCTATCCCGTTACACACCGACGCACGGGCAAGGACATTTCAAAAAAGGTGCACGCAAGCGTCAAGCGAAGCCAAAGGCCTTAAAAAGCCCCTCGCGTGCACGGCTCTATCATTGCTTGGCATTTCCATTTCGAGTTCGTTACAGTTAGCGCTGCCGTTGTACGCACTTTTGATCGAATGAGATTAAACTTGCTTCCATCCAGGAGCTTCTGGACTTCTCTTTTTCTCGGCCTGTGCGGGCTCACCGGGACCGCGACACAGGCAACCGCCCAGCTGTGGGATGTGCCCCCACTACCCCCAGTCAAGTACGCGCAAGATCGGGACGGTATGACGGCCACAATCGGAAACGAGAGCGTGCACATTTCCGTTTGCCGCTCCTTCGTCATTCATTTCGTCGGTGCGCCCGAGCCGCCCGATACGATTCGCCAAAGCCAGCCATGGATGCTCGATTCAAAGCAGTCGTGTCCAGGCGCGAAGTTCCAGATTTCACAAACATCCGATGCGGCGATCCTCACCACCGATGCGTTGAAGATCGAGCTCTCGCTCAAATGGGGCAACGTCCAATTCAGCACGGCAGGAGGCGAGAATCTCTTGCGCGAGCGGAACTCGATTCCGCGCACCTACGAACCGGCTGAACTGAATGGAGAGAAGACATTTCACGTCGAAGACAGATTTGCTCCGGATTTCTCCGAAGGCTTCTACGGTTTGGGGCAACACCAGAACGGAATGTTCAACTACCGGGGCGCCACCGTCGAACTTGGGCAGAACAACACGGATGTAGCGATCCCTCTGCTGTTGTCAAGCAAAGGGTATGCTTTGATGTGGAACACCGCCTCGCTGACGCAGGTCGACAATCGTTTCCCGCTGGAACTGAATCTGGATTCACTTGCCGGCCATGCCGTCGACTACTACTTCATTTATGGCCCGGAGATGGATCAACTCATCCATGAATATCGGAACCTTACCGGACACACCCCGCTGCTACCGAAATGGTCCTACGGATTCTTCCAGTCGAAGGACCGTTACGTTTCGCAAGAAGAAGTGCTCGGAATCGCACATCGGTATCGTGAAGATCACATACCGCTCGACGCAATTGTTCAGGATTGGTTTTGGTGGAAAGCAGAAGGCGATCCGATCTTCAATTCGAACTTCCCTGATGTCCCCGGTGAACTCAAACAACTCCACGATGAACACGTCCATGCCATGCTTTCGGTTTGGGGGCTGTTTGATTCGAAGTCTCAGAACTTCGCGGAGATGACGAAGCAACACCTGGACGTTCCCGGCGCCCATGTTTACGACGCTACGAATCTGAAAGCGCGTGATTTCTATTGGAACAACCTTGCTGGCAAGCTCTTGTCGCTGGACTGGGACGCGTTCTGGCTCGACAGCGCCGAGCCCGAAGAATATTGGCCTCACATGGGTGACGCGATTCTCCAAAACAAGCAGATCGCCATCGGCAATGGCGCCGAATACACGAACATTTTTCCGTTCATGCACACGCTAGGGGTTCAGGAACACTGGAAAACAACCACAGATCGCAAGCGAGTTTTCCTTCTCACGCGTTCGGCTTTTCTCGGGCAGCAACGAGTTGGAGCGGCAGTCTGGTCGGGTGACGTTTATGGCTCTTACTGGGGGCTACGCCATCAAGTGGCCGCAGGGTTGAATTTCGCGCTTTCCGGATATCCGTATTGGACAACCGATATCGGCGGCTATTGGCCGCCGCACGACAATCCGGTTGAGGACCCAAAGTTTCAGGAACTCTATGCACGCTGGTTCGAGTATGGAACCTTCTGCCCGATTTTCCGCACGCACGGGCACCGGCCGCAGAATGAGATTTGGGCCTTCAATAAAGTCGAACCGATTCTCATCAATTACGACAAGCTGCGCTACCGCCTGATGCCCTACATTTATTCGCTGGCGTGGCGTGTGACGAATGAGGACTACACGATCCAGCGTCCACTGGTAATGGATTGGCGCACTGATCTCAGAGTTCGGGACATCGGTGATCAGTTCATGTTCGGTCCTGCACTCCTCGTCAGCCCGGTGCTTCAATCGGACGCCACTCGCCGAAGCTTGTACCTACCCGACGCACCGGTCTGGTACGACTTCTGGACGGGGGAATCGAGAGGCGGCAACCGGGAGATCGACGCGGACGCTCCTCTCGACCGTATTCCCCTCTACGTGCGAGCCGGTTCGATTCTTCCGCTGGGTGCTGAAATCGAGTACGCGGATGAGAAACCCGCAGGACCGATTGAGCTAAGGATCTATCCCGGGGCGGATGGAGACTTCAACCTTTATGAGGATTCGGGCGACAGCTATGACTATGAGCACGGCGCACACTCCGTCATTCCGGTGCACTGGTCCGAGTCGAGCCGAACTTTGACGATTGGTGATCGAGAAGGGAATTACCCCGGAATGCCGGCAAGTATTGAGATGAAGATTGTGTTCGTAACCGCCGGGCACGGATCGGGCCTCGAATTAACCGCTAATCCCGACAAGCTGGTTGATTACGCGGGGAAGGCAACATCGGTTCACGCGCCGTAACATCGACGCTTGAAACCGTAGCAATTTGTTTGGGTACTCACAGGAGTCGAATGAACCATCCCAGAATCGTATTGCTAGCCGCACTCATCGTTATCATCGCCTTCGTCGCCCCCACTTCCTTCGCGCAAGATACCTCCAACTTCCCTTACATGAATCCCAAGCTCTCTCCTGAAGAGCGCGCGGCCGATCTCGTTCATCGCATGACGCTCGAAGAAAAGGCCTCGCAGCTCGTGAATCAGGCACGAGCCGTCCCGCGCTTGAATATTGCTTCTTACGATTGGTGGAGTGAAGCCTTGCACGGCGTCATTTCCGATGGCGTGACGGAATTTCCCGAGCCCATCGGGCTTGCCGCCACCTTCGATGTGCCCCGCATTCACGAGATGGCGACCGCCATCGGCGTTGAGGGCCGAATCAAGCACGCGCAGCATGAGCGCGCAGGTCACTCCAATATTTTCGAAGGCTTGGATTTCTGGGCACCCAACGTCAACATCTTTCGCGATCCGCGCTGGGGACGCGGCCAGGAAACCTATGGTGAAGATCCCTTCCTGAGCGCTCGGTTAGCCGTCGCGTTTGTCACAGGCATGCAAGGCGATGATCCCCACTATTACCGTGCCATCTCCACACCCAAACATTATGCCGTTCACAGTGGCCCCGAACCCACTCGCCATTTCACCGATGTGGACGTCAGCAAGCACGACGCAGAAGACACCTACTTCCCTGCATTTCGCGCGGCCGTCGTGGAAGGCCATGCAGGGTCGGTTATGTGCGCTTACAACGCGATCAACGGTGAGCCTGCGTGCGCGAGTCAGTTTCTGTTGCAGCACACTCTTCGCGGGGCTTGGGACTTCCAGGGCTATGTAGTCTCTGACTGTGACGCCGTGCGCAACATCTTCAACGGCCATCATTACCGTCCGACGCAGCCGCAGGCATCGGCGATCTCAGTCATTCGGGGCATGGATAACGAATGCATCGACTTTGCGAAAGTGAACGACGACCACGATTACAAACCGTACATCGAGGCTGTGCAGCAGGGCTACCTTCCGGAAAGCTCGGTTGATACTGCGCTCATTCGTCTCTTCACGGCTCGCATCCGTCTCGGCATGTTCGATCCGCCGGCGACCGTGCCATACATGAACATCGACGAGAAACAACTGGACAGTCCCGCTCACCGCGAGCTTGCCCGTCGTATCGCCAATGAATCGATGGTTCTGCTCAAGAATGACGGCGTCCTGCCTCTGAAATCTGCCAAACGAGTCGCCTTGGTCGGCCCGCTCGCCGATCAAACTGCGGTTCTGCTCGGCAACTACAACGGCAGTACCTCGCACACCGTCAGCGTGCTGGAAGGAATGAAGGCCGAGTTCCCAGAGGCAAAGATCACCTACGTGCCCGGCACTCAATTCCTTTCAAACAAGGCAGACGCCATACCCGCATCTGTCCTGACCACTCCGGATGGCAAGCCCGGCCTCAAAGCCGAATACAGTTCACGGCCCAGCTTCGACGCCAAGCCGACTTCTCTTACCTCAAGGGTCGAGTCCTCTGTGAACCTGAATGCGAACAATGTCCCTGAACAGGCGAAAGGAATTTCGGGCCTGTCGGTGCAATGGACTGGCTGGCTCAACCCAACTGCGACCGGCGACTATTTACTGGGACTCAGCGTCGACGGCTTCGGCCGCCTGTCAGTGGATGGAAGAGAGGTTACGACGATCTGGGGCAAGAACATAAATCTAAGCCCGGTTCACCTCGAAAAAGGTCACCCTGTAAAAATCGAGGTCCTCTACGGACGCAACGGGGAGGGTAAGCCGGAAGCGCAGCTCCTGTGGACTCCCGTGAATAACGCGCCCGATCCGGCGGCCGTGGCGGCTGCGAAGAATGCCGATGTCGTCGTCGCCGTAGTCGGCATCACCAGCCGTCTCGAAGGGGAAGAGATGCCTGTGAGCCAGCCCGGCTTTTCCGGCGGCGACCGCACCAGCCTTGATTTACCCAAACCCGAAGAAGATCTGATCGAGGCTCTTGCAGGGAGTGGCAAGCCTCTCGTCATCGTGCTGATGAACGGGAGTGCGCTCGGCGTGAGCTGGGCGAAGGAGCACGCCAACGCCATCCTCGAATCCTGGTACTCGGGCGAAGAAGGAGGAGCCGCGATCGCGGAAACACTCAGCGGAAAGAACAACCCATCCGGACGTCTTCCTGTCACTTTCTACAAGGATGTTCACCAGCTTCCGAATTTCGAAGATTATTCAATGAAGGGGCGCACCTACCGCTACTTCGAGGGCGAACCACTCTGGCCCTTCGGATACGGCCTCAGCTACACGACATTCCGCTACAGCAACCTCGCGCTGCCCGACACGCCACTGAACGCGGGCGATCCATTGCATGCCTCCGTCAATGTCGCGAATGGTGGAACCGTTGCCGGAGATGAAGTTGTCGAGCTCTACCTGAAGTTTCCCGAAGTTGCCAGGGCCCCCCGCCTTGCACTCCGCGGATTCCAACGCGTCCACCTGGAGTCGGGCGCCAGCCAGAAGGTCGAGTTCCAGTTGAACCCGCGCGACCTCAGCATGGTCACCGATTTGGGGGATATTATCGTGCCGCAAGGCAAGTACACGGTCTCGATCGGAGGCGGCCAACCGGGGACTGGAGTGCCGTCAATCAGCGGGAGCTTTGACATCAGAGGACAAATAACGCTGCCAGAATAGTCGTTGCGCTCCTTCTAATCGCGAAGGATGCCAATTGTCGATGGATGGAAGTGCGTCCCATTACGGGATGCCATTTTTGGTGGCTCCGTGATTCCAATGCACGCGCGGCTTGATGATCGGCTAAGAGATTGAGGTGATATGCATTCGAGATTCTTACGCAAGATGCTTTTGACACTGCTTTCGACCACTTGTGCTTGGGGGCAGCAATCAGGCTCCTGCGCGAACCTGGCAAACTTCAAAGCCGAGAATGTTGAAATCACCAAAGCGGCGAACATTGCTGCCGGGACGACGGAGGCTATCCTCTGGAACCAGACTCGCAGCGCACCTCTGCCGGCGTATTGCCGAGTCGAAGGTGTGATGAACCGCCGCACCGGAGTCGACGGAGAGGAGTTCGGAATCACTTTCGCCTTCGCCATGCCCGACAAATGGAATGGCGATTTTCTTATGCAAGGTGGAGGCGGCAGCAACGGCGTTGTAATTCCGCCCCTTGGATTAAATGCTGCCGGAGACTCGCCCGCTCTCATGCGCGGATTTGCTGTTGTGAGCACGGATTCGGGTCACAAGAGCCGCCATCCCGGATTTGATTTTGGCTTCAGGCGGGATCAGCAGGCATATCTGGATTTTGCTTATCTCGCTAACGCTGAAGTCGCTGCCTTGGCGAAACAACTCATCGCGCGACACTACGGAAAACCAGCAGCTTTTTCGTATTTCTCTGGATGCTCCACGGGCGGCCGCGAAGGCATGATTCTTTCGCAGCGTTATCCCACGGTTTTCAACGGCATTATCTCGGGCGATCCCGCGATGCGTACCGGGCTTTCCAATCTCGCGATTGGGCGATGGATACCTATCGCCTTCAATCAAATCGCTCCAAAAGATGCCGATGGCAAACCAATCATCGAGCAAGCCATTACTGATGACGACCGCAAACTCATCAGAGATGCGCTCATGAAAAGGTGCGATGCCAAAGACGGCCTGGCCGATGGCTTGATCTCCGATCCTCTCGCCTGCGATTTCGACCCGGAGATGTTGGCGTGCAATGGCGAAAAGAACGCTTCCTGCTTGGCTCCAGAAAAAGCGGCTGCCGTCAAGAAAGCCCTCGCGGGTCCGAAGACCTCGAGTGGAACGCAGGTCTATGCCGGCTTCCTTTACGATACCGGCATTACGAACGGACCGCCGTTCCGAGGATTGCTCTCACCGGGACCCGGTATTTTCGGGCCCGCCACAACCGACATGTCAATGGATGTTGATAAAAAAGCTCTGGCGGACATCCAACCGCTGGTGGACTCAATGTCCACAAATTTGACGACCTTCTCCGCGCACGCAGGGAAGCTCATCTTCTATCACGGCGACAGCGACCCGTGGTTCTCGCCGCTTGATACGTTCGGCTATTACAAAGACATGGCATCTGCCAACGGGGGCCTCGACGCGGTATCGAAGTGGAGTCAGTTCTATTTTGTTCCGGGGATGAGCCATTGTGGCGGAGGCCAAGCGCTGGATCAGTTTGATTTGTTGGGCGCGATCGTCAACTGGGTCGAGAAGGGTACCGCGCCTACGTCAGTGACTGCAACTGGCAGCGCTTTTCCTGGCCGCAGCCGGCCGCTGTGTCCTTATCCGAAGCACGCACAATACAAGGGGCAAGGAGACACGGAAGACGCAGCCAGCTTCGAATGCCGTTGAATTTTGTTACTTCCGCTAAAAGGACATCGCTTCTTATGCATTCTCTTTTTGTGTGTTTCACGCTGACCGTCATGGGTATCACCGCGCCGATGCTGGCTGCCCAGAAAATCGCATTGTCGATTGACGGATCCAAAACCGGTGCGAAGGTCGACCGTAACATTTTCGGGCAATTCGCAGAGCATCTTGGGCACGGCATTTACGAAGGCATCTGGGTCGGGCCCGATTCCAAGATCCCGAATACTCGGGGGATACGAAACGATGTTGTGGGCGCTCTGAGAGCGATCAAGGTCCCGAACGTTCGGTGGCCCGGTGGCTGCTTCGCCGATGAGTATCACTGGCGTAAGGGCATCGGCCCTCAACGCTCAGTAACTCTCAACCCCAACTGGGGCGGGGTGACTGAGGCAAACACGTTTGGAACACATGAGTTCATGGACTTCATCGATCAGATCGGGGCGGAAGCGTATGTCTCCGTCAATGTCGGTTCCGGGACTCCAGAGGAAGCGGCCGAGTGGCTGGAATACATGACCGCAGCAGCACCGACGACGCTGGCAAAAGAACGTGCCGCCAACGGGCATCCGGCTCCGTACAAAGTCGCATTGGTCGGCATCGGTAATGAAAGCTGGGATTGTGGGGGCAACATGACTGCTGACTACTACGTCAGCCAGATGAAGATCTACAGCCGCTTCGTAAGGAATTTCAATCCCGCGCAGCAAGAGAAGCAGCAGATGCTCAAGATCGCCGTCGGTCCGGGCGGCGACGGCCCGCGATGGACCGACTGGACGGAAACCGTCATGAAGGCTTATCAGCAACACACGTGGAGCTGGGACATCAACGGACTTTCAATGCACAACTACACGGTCGGGCACTGGCCGCCTTCCTATGCGTCGGTGGGATTTGGTGAAACTGAGTACAGCGAAATTCTCAAATCCACTTTGGAGATGGAAGGTCTCATCAGCAAGCACTCGGCGATCATGGACAAGTATGACCCCGACAAGAAGGTTGCGCTCGTGGTTGACGAATGGGGAGGCTGGTACGCGCCGTTGCAGGGCAGCAATCCGGGATTCCTGGTCCAGCAGAACAGCCTGCGCGACGCCATTCTCGCGGCTCTGAACCTCAATATCTTCGCCCGTCATGCCGACCGAGTACGCGGGGCTAATATCGCACAGATGATCAATGTGCTGCAGGCAATGATCATCACGGACAAAGAGAAGATGGTCCTGACTCCGACCTATTACGTCTTCAAAATGTACGTACCGTTCCAGAACGCCGCATTCGTGCCGGTGACTTTTGATGCTGGTTGGTACACACATGGGGCCGTGGCGGTGCCCCGAGTGGACGCGATCGCAGCGAAAGACGCGAACGGCAAGTTGTGGCTGGAGATTACCAATCTCGATCCCAATGAACCGATCGAAATCGAGGCAGGCCTGGCGGGCATTACGGCAAGAGCTGCGAGCGGCGAAACTCTGACCGCGCCGAAGGTGGACAGTGTCAACACCTTCGACGCACCTAACACAGTCATGCCGAGGCCGATCTCAGCGAAGGTTCAGGATGGCAAGCTAACTTTGAAACTGGAGCCTAAGTCTGTAACCGTCGTTTCAGTTGAGCAGTGATCCAACCCGGATCCTGCGACCGCAACGCCGAAGCTAACGAAAGCGATCGCTCGACGGCGCTAGGGTTGACATTCGATGGCAACGAAGGAGAACAACATTCGGAGATTCGCAATACTCGTCCTCTTGTCTTTGAGTTTTTGTTGGGCACAGGAATCAGGCAGTTTTCAGCCCTCTACGACGAATGTCTGGGCAGCGGAGTATCCACGGGTTGACAGCGCCGGCAGAGTACAGATTCGCGTGAAAGCTCCAGATGCTACGAAAGTCCGACTGAACTTCTGGAGCGGTCCGAAACTGGACATGGAGAAACAACAGGATGGATTCTGGACCATCACCACTCCGCCGCTTGTTCCCGGTTTCCACTATTACACGCTGGTCATCGACGGTGCCGAAGTCAGTGACCCCAACACTCACGCCTTCTTCGGAGGAGGCAAGCCGGCGAGTGGCGTGGAAGTTCCGGAGCCAGGCTCTACCTATTATTCGGTGCAAGATGTGCCGCACGGCGCAGTTCGCGAAGTCTGGTACAACTCGAAGGTGACGGGGACGTGGCAGCACGCATTGGTCTATCTGCCTCCGAACTACGACGCGCAGACCAAGACACGCTATCCGGTCCTCTACCTGCAACATGGCGCCGGTGAAGACGAGACCGGCTGGGTGCGTCAGGGCAACGCGAATTTCATCCTGGACAACTTGATCGCGGCCCAGAGCTGCAAGCCGATGATCGTCGTGATGGCCTACGGCTACGCGCACCGCGCCGGCGAGGCGCCTGTCGATTTGTTCGCGAAGGGGTTTGGGTCACCTGAAATGTTGAAGGCAATGCAGGATATGGCCGCGGCATTCGAAGATGATGTAACACAGGCCCTGATCCCATTCATTGATTCCACCTTCCGCACGTTATCCGACCGTGACCACCGCGCGATGGCAGGCCTATCGATGGGTGGCATGCAAACGTTCCAGATTACGTTGGATCATCTTAATCTCTTTTCTTACATTGGCGGTTTCAGTGGAGCGGGCGGTATGCTCGTGCTCGGAAATCGGAAACTAGATCCCAAGACCGACTACAACGGAGTGTTTGCTGATCCGGCAGCATTCGCCAAGAAAGTGCACCTGCTATGGCTTGGCGTAGGAACGAATGAGCCAGAAAGAATGCGCGCAGGACTCCAGAGACTGCACACGTCGCTTCAGGAAGCGAACATACAACATGTTTTCTACGAATCACCCGGCACCGACCACGAGTGGCAAACTTGGCGTCGCGATCTGAAGGATTTCGCGCCGAGACTCTTCTGAACCAGGCTCCCACCCATACTGATCAGGATGGCGAACAGTCGAGGCTGCTCGGATTATGGGTCCGATAAGCTTTTTAGAGCCCCTGATTGTACGAAACAAAAAGACGTCAGCAAAAACTATTGATCTCAAATAAGTTGAGAGAGGCGGGTAGGAACCCGCGCAAAATGCCTCTAACTAATTGATAATAAACGAGATACTGGTGGAGGCGACGGGAGTCGAACCCGCGTCCGAAAATGTTACTGGTCAAGAGAACTACATGCTTAGTCGGGTTCATGCCCCAGGCATTACCCTGGGACGTTCGCGGCCCGCGCTCAGAACCGACAAGAAACGCGTTCCGCTAGCCTGAGGTCTTAGCCTTCCGTCCCAGACGTAGACGGAAAGAGCAGCCCGCTGTGTGACGTCCTTCGGAGGCCCACGGGCGAAGCCTCCTCGAACGGCTGCCTAAACTAGTTAGGCTGCGTATGCCATCTGTTGATTGGCAATTATCATTTTGCCCACGATTACGGGTGTGTGCACCCCGGCATGCCTCTTGGCCGCAAGCATCTCCGTCGAAGCCGTGACGCCCCCACTGGTGGGATGGCCATTCAAAGAACAGACCAACAGACTCTAAGAGTCACTTCCAGACTAGGTGCACTGCCCAGGGAAGTCAAACCCCAAACGTACCCTGAACTTGACACCATAAGTTAGATGCTATGCAGGCCGGTTAGGCTCCTCGAAACGGCGTTCTCGTGCCCGTCGTTCGCAAGCCATTTAACGAACGGGATTTGTCCACGTTACGCCCAGAGAATGCAATATCAACGTGTCGCCTATCGTCATCTTTGAAGCATCTACCACGATCTGATAGGGATATGACGCTCCAGGATCTCGAGAAGCACACCACTCCTCGTGCGAAAACGTGCCTTCGCAGAGTGCGCAAGCGAACCGGGTTTTGGATTGCTTGCTATCGTAAACGGAGTTGGCATTGATCATGGTTTTTTTCCTTTGTCCTTGAGTGTGTCTCTGGACCAAGCGCGTCGAAGATTGGATGATCTGCGCCCGCCTCGCGCTACAGCTTGCAGTGCGAAACTGCCGTGGATACTCGGAAAAAGTGTGAGACCTGAGTAAGTTGGCCTTCCTGTATCAAGTAAAAACCGGAGGCGAACCTTGGTCGTAGCCTTTTGTTAAGTCAGCGAAACAACAAGCGAGCGGAAGCACCTTAGTTACCTTGCGGGTTTCCCTTCCCTCAGTCATGCTTCGGCAACGGTGCGACAAATCCAATACGTAACCGGAATGGATTCGCCACACAGCGCCGCCTTCGCGCCAAAACTCACACCACACAACGCGTCCTTAACTCAATCCGGGGTGCCGCAACATTAGGTTCCCTTAGACATTCGAAAGGATCCAGCGTGGAAACCGCAGCGCAGAAGGCCTCCATACCTGTAGCGGCTGCATTCAAGCCTGTTCCGACCCCGGCCCTGTTGCTCGCCATGCTAGGGGTCTCCGGCAAGGTGAGCGACCTGATCCTGTCGCCGGGCAGCTTTCCCATGGTGGAACTTTCCGGCAAATTAACTCCGGTCAAAATTTCTGGAATGCCGCCGTTAACTCCGGAGGACACTCGCCGCATCGCTTACGAACTGATCGAGGGCAACAAACAGGCGGTCGACGCATTGCAGACCCTGGGATCGTGTGACATCTCGTATCGTGTGCCCGGGCGCTGCCGGTTTCGGGTCAACATATTCCAACAGCGCGGAAGCCATGCCATCGTAATGCGCGTAATACCTCAAGCCATCCCCACCCTCGGCGAGCTGAACCTGCCGCCACAACTCGCCGAGATTGCCGACCTGCAAAATGGAATTGTTCTGGTCACCGGTCCCACGGGATCGGGGAAGTCCTCAACCCTGGCTGCAGTGCTGGATCGCATTAACGAGAGCCACGCTTATCATATTTTGACGATTGAGGATCCCATCGAGTTCATGCATCGGCACAAACGCTCGATCGTGCATCAGAGGGAACTGCACAGCGACACGCCCAGCTTCGCGCTCGCTCTGCGGGCCGCCTTAAGGCAGGCGCCCAAAGTCATTCTCGTCGGAGAAATGCGAGACAAGGAGACCATAGAGATCGCGCTGGAGGCGGCGGAAACGGGGCATTTGGTTCTATCTACTCTTCATACCATTGACGCCTCAAAAACCGTGGAAAGAATCATTGGGGCTTTTCCCATGGGAGAACAACAAATCATTCGCAACCGCTTGGCAAAAAGCTTCCGGGCCATCATTTCGCAGCGTTTAGTGCCGCGGAAGGATGGAAATGGACGAGTAGCGATCATCGAAATTCTGAAATCAACCCTTCGCACCCGAGACTACGTAGAGAAGGGCGAGGGAGATGGCAAGACTTTGCTCGAAGCGATGAACGACGGGGACACGGAGGGGATGCAGCACTTCGACGGCGAGATCGAAAAACTCATTCGCTCAGGTGTCATCGACACGAACACTGGCCTGGCCTATGCGACAAATCCGGGGAATTTGCGGCTCTTGCTGAGCGATATGGCCAGCCCGGAAACCGAAAAGTAGCACGTGTGTTTCGCCGATGGGCTGTATTCACCTGTGCGGTCCCCCCGTTCGAATCAGTGCGCAACAGTTTTTCGTTTGCTTCCTCTACTGCCGTCCGCGCATCGCTTCCAGTTTCGCTTTCACTTGCGGCCATTCGTTGTCCAGGATGCTGAAGTAAACCGTATCCCGCACCCGTCCGCTCCACGTAATCAGATGGCGACGCAGCGTGCCTTCCTCTTTGGCGCCGATTCGCAAGATGGCGTTGCGGGACTTCTGGTTCAATGCATCCGTTTTGAGTTCCACACGCATGCAGTTCCACACTTCAAACGCGTGCCGAAGCATCAAATATTTTGCCTCGGTGTTAACGCCAGTCCGCTGCCATCCGGGCGCAATCCATGTCGACCCAATCTCGACCCGGCGGTTGATGCGGTCGATGTTCATGAAGCGAGTACTCCCGATGGGGCGCCCGGAACTGCGCTCCACCGTGGTAAATACGATGGATTCCCCACGCTCCTGCTCCTCGAACCCTTTGTCAATCAATCGCTCGAAGTCCTGAGGCGTCTTCATGGAGTTGGGAATCCAGCGGAAGATATCCTCCAGATCGTTCTGCGCAATTTCCCAGAAAAGATGCGCGTGCTCGCGCTGAAGCGGTTCCAAACGAACCACGGAACCTTCCAGCGTGATTGGCCACACAATATTCAGCGGCGCAGCGACAAGACTCATGCTTTCCTTTCGCATTGCAGTTTTCGAAGCATTATCATGTAACGGCATGCACCGGTAACGGCAACCCTGTCTATGGGCGTCATCCCCGGAGGGAAGCCGTTCTTCAGGCGAAGCGAGGAGCCTGCCCTGAGCGAAGCCGAAGGGATCTCGCGCGAACTTTCACACTGCCCATTATCTTGCATCTCGCGGCAGTTTCAGACATCTCTACTATGACGCGGGATTCTGTCCCCAAGGACCGCGTTGACTTGCGATGACTTCACACGTCCAACCATCGGCCATGCGACCCGCAACCGAGCAATGTTGTCAGGAGAACCTTCAGTGAAGGCGCACTGTCTTCCATTCTCCCAGATCCCGCACACGACGCGCCTTTTTATCGACTTCCTCGCATACCTTCCGAATGTACAGCCGTTCTATCCCCGGTCCCCTCACTTCGAGGAATGGCTGAAAGAAGAAGCCACAAAGATTTCCTATGGCTCGGCTCGCCGCGAGCGCGTCAGCGCAATCCTTGAACGCCAGAACAAATCGTGGAATGCCTCCCCGCAAACCCTCGCCAATCTCGATCGCCTGCGCAAAGGGGCAGCCGCCGTCGTCACCGGACAACAGGTAGGCCTTTTTGGCGGACCCATGTTTGCCATCTATAAGGCGCTCACCGCAGTCAAACTCGCGGAGGAAGCAACCGCCGCCGGAATCGATACTGTTCCGATTTTCTGGCTGGCAACTTACGACCACGATCTGGCCGAGGTGAACCACGTGTCCATCCCCGGACCGGAAGGCGTGCCGCAGGTGCTGGCCACGCCCAGCCATGACGTCCCTGGGGCTCCCGTGGGCGCCGTGCGTCTTGGGGACGAAATACTTCCTCTTGTCGAGCAGGCGGCGAAGCTGCTCGGCGATTCCGAAGCAACTCAGTTTCTGCGCGATTCCTACCGGTCCGGCGAATCGCTGGGCACCGCCTTCGCTCGTCTTTACGCAAAAGTCTTCGCGGAGTGGGGCGTGATCGTGCTCGATGCTTCGGACCCGGAACTCGATCGCGTCGCCGAGCCTATGTTTCGCGCCGCCATCGAGCGTGCCGACGAGCTCGCCACCGCTCTGTTGGCACGCGGCGAGGCGCTGGAGGCAGCCGGATATCACCAGCAAGTGAAGGTTACTCCGTCGTCGGTGTTGCTCTTCACCTTGCGGCAGGGGGCACGCACACCCATTCACCGCCGCGGCTATGATGGTGCCGCGGAATTCCTGATCGGTACCGACCCTACGGCAGAAAAGCTTTCCTCGACGCAACTGCTCGACCGCATCACGTCGACCCCGGAACAATTCAGCCCGAACGTACTCTTACGGCCGATTATTCAGGATTATCTGCTGCCTACACTTGCCTACACCGGCGGCGCTGCCGAAGCCGCTTATTTCGCGCAGGCTGGGGCGGTCTATGAGGCTCTGCTCGGTCGGGTCACGTCCATTGTTCCGCGCTTTTCAGCC
>Ga0193751_1000316_pt1 | contig 40384 bp, 41 predicted proteins | sample L1c2metaG_FD_143050 | JGI IMG/M metagenome (GOLD analysis project Ga0193751, IMG submission 143050) | Soil microbial communities from a riparian zone of the East river system, Colorado, United States - L1c2 | ecosystem: Environmental > Terrestrial > Soil > Riparian zone | place: USA: East River...
GCGAAGCCGAAGGGGATCATCCATACGACCGCCGGCTACCTCGTCGGCGTAGCGGCGACGCATCACTACATCTTCGATCTGAAGCGGGACGAGGACGTGTACTGGTGCGCCGCGGACATCGGCTGGATAACCGGCCATAGCTACATCGTGTACGGGCCGCTCTGCAACCAGGCGACCTCTGTCATGTACGAGGGAACGCCGGACTACCCGGACAAGGAGCGATGGTGGTCGATCGTCGAGCGGTACAAGGCGACGATCCTGTATACGGCGCCGACGGCGATCCGCTCGCACATGAAGTGGGGCCCGCAGTACGCCAAGCAGCACGACCTGTCGTCGCTGCGCCTGCTCGGGTCGGTGGGGGAGCCGATCAACCCGGAAGCGTGGATCTGGTACCGCGAGCACATCGGCGCCGACCGGACGCCGATCGTGGACACGTGGTGGCAGACCGAGACCGGGATGATCCTCATCACCCCGCTGCCCGGCGTGACGACGCTGAAGCCCGGCTCGGCCACGAGGCCGTTCCCCGGTGTGGATGCGGCGGTCTTCGACGAGCAGGGCAAGGAGGTCGGCCCGGGCGGTGGCGGCTACCTCGTTCTCAAGCGGCCGTGGCCGGCGATGCTGCGGGGCATCTTCGTCGACGACCAGCGCTACCGGGAGACGTACTGGTCGAAGTACGACAAGGTGTACTTCGCCGGCGACGGGGCTCGGATCGACGCGGACGGGGACTTCTGGCTCCTGGGCCGCGTCGACGACGTGATGAACGTGTCGGGGCATCGCATCTCGACGATCGAGGTGGAGTCGGCGCTCGTCGATCATCACGACGTGGCCGAGGCGGCTGTGACGTCTCGCGCGGACTCCGTCACCGGGGAGGCGATCGTCGCATACGTCACGCTCAAATCCGGCATCGAGACATCGGTCGAGAAGCTCGAGGAGCTGCGCAACCATGTCGCGCAGAAGATCGGGGCGATCGCGAAGCCGGCGAACATCGTGTTCACACCGGAACTGCCGAAGACCCGCAGCGGCAAGATCATGCGCCGGCTGCTCCGGGACGTCGCGAACAACCGGAAGCTCGGCGACACGACGACGCTCGCCGACCCCACGGTCGTCGACGAGATCAAGCACCGGGCAGAGGCAGAGCAGAGTGGCGGAGACGAGTAGCGACACCGAGCGGTCGCTCGGAGTCGAGCTGTTCAACAAGGCGTGGGCGCTGATGGAGAAGCCCGATCGCTCGCCGGAGGCGGACGACGAGCTTCTCCACTGCGCACATGCATCGGCCTATCACTGGATGCAGGCGGGCACGGTGGCGAACCGGGCGCGCAGCGAATGGCAGTGCGCGCGCGTCTACTCGGTACTCGGTCGCGCCGAGCCGGCGCTCCACCATGCACGCCGGTGCCTCGAGCTGTGCGAATCCGCGCCGGACGAGATCGAGGAGTTCGACCTCCCGTTCGCCTGCGAGGCGATGGCCCGCGCGTACACGGCGGCCGGAGACGCGGCTGCGGCGCGCGAGTGGCTCGATCGCGCCCGCGCGGCCGGCGAGAAGATCGTCGACGAGGACGATCGCGTCCTCCTCGAGGCGGATCTCGCAAATATCACCCTGTAGGGAATCGTTTCCCGTCCGAGAACTGTTGTAGAAGAAGGCTCCACACGTTTCCCGGCCGGGTTGAAAGCACTCTGACGGGCGGATCCGGGCTCAGGTGCTGACTGGACCGCCGACCAAGGCCGAATCTTCTAGAGCAGCTTCTCGAACCTCTCTGCGTCGTCGAACGGGCCGATCACTGCAAGGCGCAGCTTGTCGTCGGCGAGCAGATCCTGCGCGACGCGCTGCACGTCTTCCGCGGTCACCGCCGAGATGCCGGCCAGCACCTCCTCGGGGTCCGGCGCGCGTCCCTCGAGTACTTCCTTGCGCAGCCCGAAGCTGATCAGGCCCTGCGGGTTCTCGAGCTGGAGGACGAAGCGACCCTTCGAGAAGCTGCGCGCCTTCTCCAGCTCGTCGGCGGGGACGGCAGCGGTCATTCCCTTCAGCTCGGTCGCGATCGTCGTCAGCGCCTCGTCGATGCGGGTGATGTCGACGCCCGCCTGCGAGTACAGCGATCCCGCGTCGGTGTAGCTGTGGTTCACGCCGTACACGTAGTAGGCGAGCCCGCGACGCTCGCGCACCTCGGTGAAGAGTCGTGAGGACATTCCTCCGCCGAGGACGGTGGCCAGCATCTGCAGCGCATACCGGTCGGGATGCTCGAGCGGATAGCTCGGAACTCCGACGACGACGTGCGCCTGGTCGGACGCCTTCGTGAAGACCTTCACGCGTCCGTTCGTGTAGCCCTGCACAGGCGACGGCGCGCCCGTCGTGGACGCGGGCAGGTCGCCGAGCAGCGCGCTCACCCGCTCGACCGCGTCGTCGCCGATGCGCCCGGCGATGCCGACGACCATGCGCTCCGGGTGGTACCAGCGGTCGAGATACCCCATGAACGTCTCGCGGGTCGCGGCGCGCACCGTCTCCTTCTTGCCGATGATGTCCCAGCCGAGCGGCTGGTCGCCGTACAGGAGCTCGTCGTACACCCCGCCGATGTAGTCGCGTGGCGTGTCGAAGTACATGTTCATCTCCTCGACGATGACGCCCTTCTCGCGGTCGATCTCACCGCTGTCGAAACGCGAGTTGCGCAGCATGTCGACGAGCACGTCCAGCGCAACATCGCGGTGATCCGCGGCGCACCGGACGAAGTACGCGGTCGACTCCTTGCTCGTGAACGCGTTGAACTCGCCGCCGATCGAGTCGATCTCGCCGGCGATCGCGCGCGCGTCCGGCCGCCGCTCCGTCCCCTTGAAGAACATGTGCTCGGAGAAGTGCGCGATGCCGTTCGTCTCCGGCGTCTCGTAGCGTGAGCCGGCGGCGATCATGATCATGCACGTCACCGACTGCGCGTACGGGAGGTTGGCGGTCAGGATCCGCAGGCCGTTGTCCAGGATGTGCCGCTCGAACGTGCTCATGCGCTCAGTCTCCTCTTCCAGCGGTCGGGCACGGGAATGCTCTCGTCCCGCGCATAGTCGTAGCCGACGAGGACGCTCTTCGCTTCCGCGACGACGCGTCCGTCGGACTGCAATTCGTACTCCAGCTCGAAGCTCTTCGTCCCGACCCGCACGGGGCGCACGCCGATGTCGACCACCTCGCCGATGCCGACCTGGGCGCGGAAGTCGATCTCCGTCCGCGCGAGGATGACGTCGCGCAGCGGCATCTCCCCGTCCTCGCCGAACCACGCCAGGCGGGCCTGCTCGAGGTACGTCGAGAAGACCGCGTTGTTCACGTGGCCCATGCCGTCGAGATCGCGAAAACGCACCGTCTCGCGGTGCACGAACGGATACCCCTCCACCCGTTCGATGGTATAGACGCCCTATGGCCGGAGAGCAGACGAAGGCGGCGATCGCGTCCCAGCCGGATTGGCTGGCGCAGGTGCCGACCGCTCGCCGCTTCCCGGACGGCGCCCGCGTGCTCTTCACGGGCTGCGGCACGTCCTTCCATGCTGCGATGACGGGCGGAGGCGCGGTGCAGGCGCTCGAGCTCGTGATCGCGCCCGACCGCGAGGCCGATCTGCTCGTGCTCGTGTCGCACGAGGGCGAGACGGAGCAGACGCTCGAGGCTGCGCGTGCGTGGCGCGGCCCGAAGTGGCTCGTCACTGGGAAGCCGGACGGGCCGATCGCCGAGCTGTGCGACGAGGTGATCGTGTGCACGCCCGCGATCGAGGAGAGCTGGTGCCACACGGCGAGCTACACGTGTGCGGTCGCTGCGATCGCGGCGTTGCGCGGCGAGGACATCGCCTGGCTGCCGGCCGCGGTCGAGGACGCGCTCACCGCGGAGCTCCCCGCCGTCGGCGTGCAGGAGCGCTTCCTCGTCGCCGGGTCCGGACCGGGCCTGCCGACGGCGCACGAGGCGGTGTTGAAGCTGCGCGAGGGTGCCTGGGTCGCGGCAGAGGCGTACGAGACCGAGCAACTGCTGCACGGCTACTTCGCGGCCATCGACGAGTCCGTGCGCGCCTTCGTGCTCGACGGTGCGCGTGCCGAGGACGCCATCGCAGGGTTGGAGGCGCTCGGCTGTGACGTCACGCTCGTCCCGACACGGCATCCGGTGGTCGACATCGTCATGTTCCAGCGTCTCACGGTCGGGATCGCCGCCGCGCGCGGACGCAATCCGGATCGCATCCGTCGCGACGACCCGCGCTGGGCCGACGCGGCTCAGCGGTCGCGTAGCCGGTAGACGAACCGGAGCGCTTGCCAGCGCTCGTCGATCGAGGCGCTCTTGTTGTCGACCAGGCCGTTGTCGAGCCCGATCCGCTGGACGGCGTCGAAGTCGAGATCGGTCTCGAGTTTCGATGCCTTCTTCGGCCACGCGATCCACAGTCCGTCCGCCGGCGCGAGCGTCGCCTTCAGATCGGCGAAGCGGCGTTCGAGCTCCGCGCGCCGCGTTGTGAAGAAGACGACCAGCTCGGCCCCGGGCTTCGCGCCCAGCTTCTGCGACAGGTCAGGCACCGGCGAGAATCTAGCGCTCCTTTTTGCGCGAGAGCGTCGGGCGCTGCTCCCCGGCTTCGAGACTCCACGCGAGCGTGTCGCGCGCCGTCTCCTCGAGCGGCCGGAACGCGATCCCCGCCTCGAGCGCGCGCGAGATGTCGGCCAGGCAAAGGCCCGCGTACTCGGTGCCGGGCAACCAGAGCGGCAGCTCCGTCCACGGCTGCACGCCGGCGTCGAGGATCGGCTGGTCGTCGATCCATACGAGGTGCGCGCGGCCTGTCATGCGCTCGAGCGCCTGGCCGAGCGTGAGCGGCTCGGCCGGCCCGGTGGCGTTGAAGACACCGCCCGTGCGATCGGCTGCCAGTCGCACGAGGAACGCGCCGAGGTCGCGCGCGTCGACGAACTGGACGGGCTGCGAGGGCGAGCCGGGCGCGAGCACATCGCCGCCGTCGGCGAATCGCCGCGGCCAGTACGTGAAGCGGTCGGTGGGATCGTGCGGGCCGACGATGAGGCCGGCCCGTGCAATCGCGGCCCTGTCGCCGAACAGCTCCGCGACGACGCGTTCGGAGCCGACCTTGAGATTGCCGTACAGCTCGGGGTCGAACTCCTCCGGCTCCGTCTCCGGCGGCTCGTACACCGGAGAGCTCTCGGTGACCGGCTGCGACATGTCGGAGTAGACGGAAATGGTGGAGACGAAGACGTAGTGGTCGACCGCGCCCGCGACCTTCTCGGCCCGGCGGCGCGTGTGGCGCGGCAGCTGCGTCGGGTCGAGGTCGATCGCCGCGTCCCACCGCCGGCCGTCGAGCGCGTCGAGGTCGACGGTGAGATCGACGTGGATCGTCTCCACGCCGGGATACAGGTCAGGGTTCGTCGTGCCGCGGTTGACGAGCGTGACCTCGTGGCCGTCGGCGAGCGCGGCGTCGACGGCGCTGCGGCCGAGGAACTTCGTCCCGCCGAAGAAGAGGATCTTCACCCGGCGTAGCGTTCGAGCACGCGGCCGACCGCCTCGGCGCCGAAGCGGATCGAGTCCGTCGGCACGCGCTCGTCCGCCGCGTGGATGAGCTTCGTGAACTCGAAGCCGTCGGGCAGGTCGAGCGGCAGGAAGCCGTACGTCTGGATGCCGATCTTCGCAAAGAACCTGCCGTCGGTGACCCCGACCTGCAGCATCGGCGTCGGCACGCAGCCGGGGTCCAGCTCCTGCAGGACCGACGAGAGGAGCGGCAGCTGCGACATGTCGGGCTCCGCGGGATACGGATCGTGCCGCAGCACCTCGAGCTCGAGGTCGGTGCCGACGAGCGTCTGGATCTCGCGAATGACGTCGTCAGGGCCGTAGCCGGGAAGCGAGCGCGCGTCGAGCTCGAGCTCGATCTCCGACGGCACGACGTTGATCTTCAGGCCGCCGTGCACGATCGTTGCGGTCACCGTGTTGCGCAGCGCGCGGTCGAGGATGCGCAGCTCCGGCACAGGAGCGCGCAGCGTCAGCTCGGCGAGCCGTGAGTCGAGGAGCGAGCGGAGGACGAGCGACTGCGGCCGCGGCAGCGCGTCCGCCATCGCCTCGATCCATGCGCGCGCGACCGGCGTCACGTGCACTGGCAGACGGCCGGAATCGAGCCGCGCGAGGATGCGCCCCGTCTTGCCCATCGCCGCGCCCTTCACGCCCATCGCGGCGTGGCCGCCGGGCCCGTACACGCGTCCACGCAGCCAGCAGATCTGCTTCTCCGCCACCTGGATGGGATAGAAGCGCTTGCCCGAGATCGTCTGCTTCGCGCCGCCGAACTCTCCGAGCGAGTGGCGCACGCCCTCGAACAGATCCGCGTGCTCGTCGGCGAGATATTTCGCGCCGAACTCGCCGCCGCTCTCCTCGTCGCTGAGGACGGCGAGGATGATGTCGCCACGCGGCTTGAGCTCGCCGCGCGCCGCGCGGAGAAATGCGTCCACGAGCATGGCCACGCCGCCCTTCATGTCGAGCGCGCCGCGGCCCCAGACCCAGCCGTCGACGAGCTCGCCGCCGAAGGGCGGCTGCGCCCAGTCCTGGTTCACCGTCGTGACGACGTCGACGTGGCCGTACAGCAGGAGCGGCGGCGCTTCGCCGGCGCCGGGCACACGCGCGATCAGGTTCGGGCGTGCGTCGTCCTTCGCAACGATCCGCGTCTCCACGCCCGCCTCCTCCACGAGCCGCTGCACGTAGGCGATGCACTCGGTCTCGTTCCCCGGCGGGTTGGTCGTGTCGAAGCGGATGAGGTCGCGCAGCAGTTCGACGACGTCGGTCACGTCATCTCCTCCAGCGCCCAGACGAGCCGGTCCACCTCGGCGAGCGTGTTGTAGTGGACGAAGCCCGCGCGTACGGCGCCGTTCTCCCCGAGGCCGAGCCGATCCATGACCTCGATGGCGTAGTAGTTCCCGTCCCAGACCGCCATGTCGAGCTGGCCGAGCCGCTCGGCGACGGTGCGCGGCGGGACGCCGTCGACGTTCAATGCGAACGTCGGCACGCGGCCGTCCATCGTCCGCAGCCCGTACAGCGTGCAATTGTCGGGGAGGCACGCGAGGAAGCGGGTGGCGAGCGTACGCTCGTGCGCCTGCATCGCCTCCCAGCCGATCGAGTCCATGTACTCGACGGCGGCGACGAAGCCTGCGAGCAGCTCGTGCGCGAGCGTGCCCGTCTCGAAGCGATGGTGCGCCGGCCGCACCTTGTACGTCCGCCACGACTCGGCGAGCTCGGCGCGGACGTAGGCGAGCCCCATGTGCGGGCCGAAGAACTTGTACGGCGAGCAGAGGAGCACGTCGACGCCGAGCGCGGTCACGTCGACCGGCCCGTGCGGCGCGTAGTGCACGGCGTCGGCCCACGCGAGCGCGCCCGCTGTATGCGCGAGCTCGGCGACGCGGCGGGCGTCGACGGTCGTGCCGACGGCGTTGGACGCGAGCGGGAACGCGACCACGCGCGTGCGCTCGTTCAGCTGGCGCTCCAGGTCGGCGAGGTCGAGCGTTGTGTCGTCGGCGATCTCCACGAAGCGGACGGTGAGGTCGAGGTCGTGCGCGAGCTCGAGCCACGGCGAGACATTGCCGTCGTGGTCGAGGCGCGTGACGACGATCTCGTCCCCGGCCTTCAGCGTCCGACCGACGGTGCGCGAGAGCGCGAAGTTGAGCGTCGTCATGTTCGCGCCGAAGATGGTCTCGTCCGGCTCGCACCAGAGGAACGAGGCCGCGGTTTTGCGTGCCTGCGCGACGAGCGCGTCCGTCCGTCGGCTGTTGCCGAACGGGCCGCCGAGGTTCGCGTTCGACTCGCGCAGGTAGGCGGCGACGGCGTCGATGACCGAGTCCGGGCACTGCGTGCCGCCGGGCCCGTCGAAGAAGGCAAGAGGCGACCGCAGCGCCGAGAATCGCGCGCGGACGGCGTCGATATCGAGTTCGGTGACCGCCACGGCCGGACACTACCCTGTCGCCCGTGAGCACCCTTGCACCTCCGAAGGAGCGCCTCGACCGCGGCGATCGCAGCGGCCTCGGCCGCGCCTGGCGCGTGATTGTGCTCAACGACGACCACAACACGTTCGACGGCGTCGCGTTCGCGCTCTCGTCCGTCCTGCCCGGCGTCGACTTCGACGCAGGCATGCGCCTCGCCACCCGTATCGACCGCTCGGGCCAGGCGATCGTGTGGTCGGGCGAGCGCGAGCAGGCCGAGCTGTACTGGGAGCAGCTCTCCGGCCACGGGCTGACGATGGCGCCGCTGGAGGCGTAGGAGGGCTTGGCGGGCGGTGCTCGTCGCAGGGATGCGCTGGGCGGATGCGATGCAAGGACGCAGGTCGCGTTCGTAGCCGGTGGCTACGGACGCGACCGAGGACGCCGCAGCGCGCCGATCCAGCGCACCATCTGCGACACAGTCACTGTCCGCCAAGCCCTTCTACTCATGCCGTCCGGGCCGGGACCTAGGCTAGGTTCGTGCGACGCCTGCGGTCGCTGTCGGAGGACGAGTGCTACGCCCGCTGCTATCGCGGCTGGGAGCCGACGGTGACCCTCGTCAAGCTCGAGCCGCGCCGCCCGCGCTACCCGATGCCGGTCTCCGGGGAGATGCTCCGCCAGATCTTCGAGGAGCGGATCGACGCGCGGGTGGTGGACGAAGAGCTCGACGCTGCGTAGCGCCGTACCGGACGTCCTCGGCCCGAATCTGCGGGTCGTCTTCTGCGGGATCAATCCGGGGCGCGTGTCGGCGGCCGCGCACGCGCACTTCGCCAACCCGCGCAACGACTTCTGGCGGCTGCTGCATGCGGCCGGCTTCACCTCGCGGCTCGTCGAGCCGGCCGAGCAGTTCGAGCTGCTGAAGGAGGGGATCGGGATCACGAACGCGGCGCCGCGTACGACGCCCGGATCGGGCGACCTGCGACGCGCCGACTTCGCGGGAGCGGCCGCGCGCCTCGAGCGCATCGAGGCGCGCTGGATCGCGTTCGTCGGGAAGGAGGCGTACCGCGGCACGTTCGGCGAGCGGCCGGAGCTCGGCGTGCAGATGCGGACGCTCAGCGACACCAGACTTTTCGTGCTGCCGTCGACGTCGCCCGCGAACGCAGCCGTCCCGTGGAGTGAGCGATTGCGTTGGTTCCGCGAGCTTGCGCGGGTCAGCTCCGCCAGTGATTCGTGATCGGCGTCCGCCGATCGCGTCCGAACGCCTTCGGGCGCAGGCGCACGCCGGGCGGCGCCTGGCGGCGCTTGTACTCCGCGCGGTCGATCATCGCCACGGCGCGCGCGACGACATCGGGGTCGAAGCCGTCCGCCGACAGCTCCTCGAGCGAGCGGTCCGCCTCGACGTACGCCTCCAGCACCTGGTCGAGCGCGGGGTACGGCGGCAGGTAGTCTTCGTCCAGCTGGTCGGCGCGCAGCTCAGCGCTCGGCGCACGGTCGATGATCGACTGCGGAATGGTCCCGAGATGCCTCGCGAGCCGGAAGACGTCAGTCTTGTAGACGTCTTTCAGGAGCGCGAACCCGCCGGCCATGTCGCCGTACAGCGTTGCGTAGCCGACCGAGAGCTCCGACTTGTTGCCGGTGGCGACGAGCAGCCAGCCGAACTTGTTCGAGAGCGCCATGAGCAGCGTGCCGCGGATGCGCGCCTGGAGGTTCTCCTCCGTCAGATCGGGCTCACGGCCGGCGAAGAACGGCTCGAGCACCGCGAGGTAGGTCTCGAACACAGACTCGATCTCGATCTCCTGGAACCCTGCGTCGAGGTCCTTCGCCAGACGGCGTGCGTCGGCGCGCGTGGCCTCGGAGGAGTAGCGCGACGGCATCGACACGCAGTGCACCGCCTGCGGGCCGAGTGCCTCGACCGCGAGCGTCGCGACGACCGCCGAGTCGATGCCGCCGCTGACGCCGACGAGCACCTGTGTGAAGCCGTTCTTGCGCACGTAGTCCTGCAGGCCGAGCACGAGCGCCTGGCGCATCTGCTCGAGCTCGTCCGGGAAGGGAGCGATCGGCGCCGGGGCGTCGAGATCGACAATGAGCAGCGCTTCCTCGAACCCGGGTGCGCGCGCGATCACCTCGCCGCGCTCGTCGATCACGCAGGAGTGCCCGTCGAAGAGCAGCTCGTCCTGCCCGCCGACGGTGTTGCAGAACACGACGACCGCGTTGTTGTCGCGCGCGCGTGTTCGGAACATCTCTTCGCGCGTGCGGTCCTTGCCGATGTGGAACGGCGACGCCGAGATGTTGATGAGCAGCCGGGCGCCCAACCGCGCGAGCTCCGACGCCGGCGGTCCGGGCTGCCACATGTCTTCGCAGACGGTGACGCCGACCTTCGTCTCTCCGACCTCGATCGGAGCGGAGTCGGTGCCCGGCGTGAAGTAGCGCACCTCGTCGAACACACCGTAGTTCGGGAGGAGCTGCTTGCGTACGCGCTCCCTCACCTCGCCGTCGGCGCAGACGGCGGCGACGTTGTAGAGATGTCCGCCGTCGGCGTACGGCGCTCCGACGATCGCGACGATGCCGTGGACGGCGCCCGCGATCTGCTCGAGCGACTCCTCGGCGGCGCGGACGAAGCCCGGTCGCAGGAGCAGGTCCTCGGGCGGATAGCCGGTGACCGCGAGCTCGGGAAACACCACGAGATCGGCGCCTGCGGCCTTCGCCCGTGCGAGCCGGTCGAGGATGAGCATGCGGTTCCCGGCCAGGTCTCCGACGGTGGGGTCGATCTGGGCGAGGGCGAGTCTCACCGGTTTCAGACTACCAGGCGAAAACCATCAGCGACGCAGACGGATCGCGTTGAGGTCGTCGGCGACGATCGCATCCATCCGCTCGCGCAGCTGCTCGGGCGGATCGTGCTCGGCGTGGAGATACCGCCCGGCGAGCTTGTCGAACTCGCCCGTCGCGAGTGCGTGCACGAGCTGCGGTGCGCATTCCGGCGGCGTCCACGGCGCGTCGTCGCCGAGCCAGGACGTCATGGACGTCCGGACGAGCCCGGGCGAGATCGAGAACACGAACACGTTCTGCGGCGCCATCGAGGCAGCGAGCACCTCGGAGAAGCGATGGACGGCCGCCTTGCTCGCCGGGTATGCGGTGCTGTTCGGGCCGTCGGGGCGGCAGGTACGCGGAGCCGGAGGCGACGTTGACGATGCGCCCGCCGCCGCGCTCGATCATCAGCGGCGCGAACGCGCGGCAGCACATGTACGTGCCGAGGACGTTCACCTCGAACGTATGCCACCACGCGTCGACGTCGCCGAGCGGATCGTCCGGCCCGGAGATGCCGGCGTTGTTCACGAGCAGGTCGACCGCGCCGACGTCGCCGCACCAGCGCGCAACGTCTTCGCGCTTCGAGACGTCACCGACGAGCGCGCGCCCGCCGATCTCCTCCGCCACTGCGTCGACCTCCTCGGCGGTGCGGCCGGAGACGACGACGTCCATGCCGGTATGCGCGAGCTCGCGCGCGATGTTCGCGCCGATCCCGCGCCCGCCGCCGGTCACGAGTGCCGTTCCACGCAGCTCAGCTGACAGCATCTGCAATCTCCTCCAGCGACTCGGGGTTCTCGAGCGTCGACAAGTCGCCCGCATCCTCACCGAGGGCACGCGCACGAACCGCTCGGCGGACGATCTTCGCGGAGCGCGTCTTCGGCAGCGCGCTCACCCACACGATCCGGTCGGGCTTGAACGCGTTGCCGAGCGCGCCCGTCACCGCGACCGTCACCTGCGCGTCGTCACGCGCGTCGCCGCTCGGCACGCAGAAGATCCACGCCACCTCGCCCTTCACCTCGTGCGGCACGCCGACCGCGGCCGCCTCGGCGACGATGCCGCTCGCGATCGCGGCCGACTCGAGCTCGGCCGGTCCGATGCGCTTGCCGGCGATGTTCAGCGTGTCGTCGCTGCGCCCGTGCAGGAACCAGTAGCCGTCCTCATCCACCGACGCCCAGTCGCCGTGCGTCCAGATGCCCGGGAAGCGGCGCCAGTACGTGTCGAGGTACCGCTCGTCGTCGCCCCAGATGCCGCGGGTCATCCCCGGCCACGGGCGTCGGCAGACGAGCTCGCCGACTTCTCCGCGGATCGAGTTGCCCTCGGCGTCGACGACGTCCATGTCCTCGCCGACCGCGGGGAAGCCGACCGACACCGCCTTGATCGGCTCGGTGACGATCGTCGTGAGGAAGCACGCGCCCACCTCGGTGCCGCCCGAGCAGTTGACGATGGGGACGCGCGAGCCGCCGACCTTGTCAGAGAGCCAGCGGTACGGGTCGGGGTTCCACGGCTCTCCGGTCGTGCAGATCGCGCGCAGCGACGAGAGATCCGTCCGCGGCTCGCCCTTCGGGATGAGCGCCCGCACGAGCGTCGGTGACACGCCGAGCATGGAGATGCGTTCCGACTCGACGAGGCGCCACAGCCGGTCGTCCGGCCAGTCGGGCGCGCCCTCGGCGAACACGATCGTCGCGCCGGCCGCGCCGCCGCCGACGACGGTCCACGGCCCCATGATCCAACCCATGTCGGTGGCGAAGTGGATGCGGTCGCCTGCGCTCACGTTGGTCTGGTACGCGGTCTCGCGCGCGATGGACACGAGGAAGCCGCCCTGCACGTGCAGCGCGCCCTTCGGCTTGCCGGTCGTGCCCGACGTGTAGGCGAGGAGATACGGCGTCTCGCTCTCGACCTCGAGCGGCGGCAGCGTCCCCGGCTGCTTCGTGACGCGCTCCGGCCAGGAGCGGGACTCCCGGTTCCACTCGATCACGTGCTCGACGGCGAAGCGTCCGGCGTCGTCGAGCGTCGCGCGCATGTCCATGCGCTTGCCACGCCGCAGCGACCAGTCGGCGCAGATGACGACCTTCGCGTGCGAGTCCTCGAGCCGCGTCGCGATCGCCGGCCCGGCGAAGCCGGAGAAGACCGGCACCTGCACGGCGCCGACGTGCGCGCAGGCGTGCGACGCGATCGCGACCGCGGGACACATCGGCATGAAGATGGCGACCCGGTCGCCCTGCTCGACGCCGAGCTCGACGAGCGCTTCCGCGAGCTGCGTCACCTGGCGGGACGCCTCTGCCCACGTGAGCGACTCCCGCTCGCCGTCCTCGTATAGGCCGACGAGCGCTTCTGCGTCGGACGCTGCACGGCGGTGGACGCAGACGCGCGCGACGTTGACCTGTCCGCCGACGAACCACCGCGTCCACTCCGGGCCGCGCGAATCGTCGAGGACAGCGTCCCACGGCCGCGAGAACTCGATACCAAGATCCTCGATCAGCGCGGGCCAGAACCGCTCCGGCTCCTCGATGGAGATCCGGTGCAGCTCGGCGTAGTCGTTCGCGCCGAGGCGCCGTGCGAGGCGCGTCAGGTTGGCGCGCTCGACGTACTCGGGAGTCGGCTCCCAGACGAAGTCGCTCATGCTAGTCTGCACTAACTTAGTGGACGCTAACAGGGGAAGGTGAGGGCTTGAAGGCTCGCATATTCGCGGAGGAGAACAAGAAGTGGTGGACGCTGGCGGCCGTTTCGTTCGGCCTCTTCATGATCATGCTCGACAACACGATCGTGAACGTGGCGCTGCCGACGCTACAGAAGTCGCTGCACCTCAAGGTTTCCGAGCTCGAGTGGGTGGTCACGGGGTACGCCCTCACCTTCGGGGCGCTCATGCTCACCGGCGGCAAGCTCGCCGATCTGTACGGCCGGCGCCTGATCTTCGTCGTGGGGCTCGTCATCTTCACGCTGTCGTCGCTCGGCTGCGGTCTCGCCGGTAGCGCGAGCGTCCTCATCGGCGCGCGCGTCGTGCAGGGTGTGGGCGCAGCGTTGATGAACCCGTCGACGCTCTCGATCATCACGGTCACCTTCCCGCCGCGCCAGCGCGGGACGGCGATCGGGATCTGGGCGGGCGTCTCCGCGCTCGCGCTCGCGATCGGGCCGCTCGCGGGCGGCGTGATCACGGAGCACATCAACTGGAACTGGATCTTCTACATCAACGTCCCGATCGGCGCGATCGCGATCGTCGCGGCGTTCGCCTTCATCGAGGAGTCGCGCGACACCTCGCTCGTGCAGCGGCCAGACGTGCCGGGGCTCTTCAGCTCGGCGCTCGGATTGTTCGCGCTTAGCTACGCGCTGATCGAGGCGAACACGTACGGCTGGACGTCGGGCCGCATCCTCGGCTCCTTCGCCGTCGCGGTCGTGTCGCTCGTCTCGTTCGTCCTGCTCGAGCGGCACCAGCGGCTGCCGATGCTCGACCTGAGCCTGTTCCGCAATCGCGGCTTCTCCGGCGCGAACGGCGTCATGCTGCTCGTCGGGCTGGCGATGTTCGGCGTGTTCTTCTACGTCTCGCTCTACCTCCAGCAGGTCCTGAACTACTCGCCGATCCAGGCGGGCGCGTCGTTCCTGCCCTGGACGCTCCTGATCATCCTGCTCGCGCCGCAGGCCGGCCGGCTGTCGGACCGCTTCGGGCCGCGGCCGTTCGTCTCGTCCGGCATGGCGATCGTCGCGGTGTCGCTCTTCCTGTTCTCGCGCATGAATGCGCACACGACGTGGTGGGGCCTGCTCCCGGCGATGATCCTCGGCGGCGCCGGCATGGCCGCTGCGATGGCGCCGACCACCGCTGCGGCGATGGCGTCCGTGCGGCCGGAGAAGGCCGGCGTCGGCTCCGCGGTGCTGAACAGCATGCGCCAGGTCGGCGGCTCGCTCGGCATCGCGATCATGGGCGCGATCGTGGCGTCCGGGATCTCGAGCTCGCTCGCGTCGGGCCATTCGAAGTCCGACGCGTTCGTCTCCGGCTTCCAGCACGCGACGACCGTTGCCGCGATCATCGCCCTCGCGGGCGCGGTCATCGCTGCGACCACGCTGCAACACGCGCGGCATCGCGAGCCCGCAACGGAGTCGTCCACGACGTCGGTCACCGAGGCCGCGTGAGCATCGCCCCCGTCCGGCTGCCGGCGGCCGAGCGCCGCCGGCTCCTGATCGAGACGGCCATCCGCGTCTTCTCGGACGGGAGCTACCGCGGCACGACGACGGCGGAGATCGCGCGGGCGGCGGGGATCTCGGAGCCGATTCTGTACCGCCACTTCGCGTCGAAGCGCGAGCTGTACCTCGCCGCGCTCGACCACGTGTGGAGCAAGGCGCGGGCGAAATGGACCGAGGTGCTCGACGGCGCCCCCGACGTGGCGTCAGGCCTGGCGGAGATGGGCCGCGGGCACTTCTCCGTCCGCGACTGCAAGTTCCAGCTCGCTGAACTGTGGGTCCAGGCGCTCGGCGAGGCAGCGGAGGACGCCGAGCTCCGGAAGCACCTGCGCAAGCACATGCGCGAGGTGCACGACTTCGTCGCTGACGCGATCAAGCGTGGCCAGGCCGAGGGCTCGCTCCATGCCGACCGCGACGCGGAGGCGGAAGCGTGGGTCTTCCTCGCCGGCGGCGTCTTCGGCATGGTTGGCCGCCGGGTCGGCCTGCTCGGAGACGACGAGGTCGACCGGATCCGAGCCGCACGGCTCGATTGGATGCGGTCCTAGCCTGTTGCTCTAAGCGTTTCGCCAAGACGACGACCCAAGCCGGAGCGTAAGCCGGGCAAAGCCGGCTTACTCGGAGGCGGACCAGGGCCCCCGAGATGGGCGCAGCCCACCATGGGCCGCGCAGAACCACGATTCGCCCACAGACCCAAGAGCTCGCGGGCTCCGCCCGCGAGCGCTCCCGCGAAGCGGGAACCCTTCACCGCCTGAAATCGCGCAGCACTTTCAGGCGCCCAAAAGAAGAAGGCCCCGGCTGCGGCTCCGGGGCCTTTTCTTGTTAGAGGCGCGTACTCCCTGCGTATCGGAGCCCCGGCTCTGCGGCTCTGGCGGGATTTCCGGTGTCGCTGGGCTGCGGCGACGCGCCCCCTGCAAACCCGCCTGGCGTCCGGCTCGGTTGCAAGGTGAGCCGCACTATACGTCCGGTTCCGGGGCGAGTCAAGTACCCTGGTCAAGTGATTTTGAAAACCCGCTGGTTCACCGTCTTTTCCGCTTGCTTATGCCCTTTTTGGGGGATGGCCGAGGCGGCCATCTTGCGTTTTTGTGAAGCGTAGGGTTCACTACCCTTAGTCGCATGGCACGAGAGACCGTACTCCGCAGCCAAGCCACGACGTCCGCCCTCCGACTCGGAGAGCGGCTTCGTCAGCTTCGCGTCGCCTCAGGGCTGACGCAGAGCGAGCTCGCGAGCGAGCGCTTCTCGAAGGAGTACGTCTCCCAGATCGAGCGCGGCAAGACGCGCCCGACGACGGAGACGATCGAATGGCTCGCCGTCCGCCTCGGCTGCGACGCAGGGTTCCTCGCGAACGGCGTTGCGACCGACGACCGCGGTCGGCTCGAAGCGGCTCTCGCGCGCGCCGAAACGATGATCGAGGCGCACCGCAACGAGGACGCCGCCTCCGAGTACGAGACGCTCGTGCCCGCGGCGCGGGCAACCGGCGTCCCCGAGCTCGAGGTGCGGGCGCTCATCGGGGCCGGCCGTACCCAGATGCGTCTGAGCTCGCTCCGCCCTGCGCTCGAGCTGCTGAACGCCGCGCGGGGCATCGTCGAGTCCGGAAACTTCTCCGATCTCGAGCGCGCGGAGGTCTTCTACGCGCTCGGCATCTGCCGCTACCAGCTGAACAGCGTGCAGACGTCGCTCGGGCTGCTGAACGAGGCTCTCGGTCTCGCCGAGCGCTCGGGCATGCCGTCCGACTCGCTTCGCTCGAACATCCTGTCCTGGCGCTCGCGCTGCTGGCGCCGGATGCGCGACTACGAGGCCGCGCGCGAGGACATCGAGCGCGCGCTCCAGCTCGCCGAGGATGCAGGCGACCCACGCACGATCGGCGACGCGTTCTTCCAGGCGTCGCTCGTCGCCGATCGCGAGGGGCACTGGATCCTCGCGCGCACGTACGCCGAGCGCGCGCGTGGCGCGTACGAGGCACTCGCCGACCGGGTGCATGTCGGTCAGCTCACGAACAACCTCGGCGGCCTCAACTTCCTGCTCGGCAAGACAGACGAAGCGGTCGTGCTGTTGAAGGAAGCCTTCGGGATCGCGCTCGATGTCGGCAACGAAGGCGATGCAGGCCGCGCCGTTTCGTCCCTCGCGCAGGTTCATCTGCGCAGCGGCGACATCGAGCAGGCCGAGGAGCAGGCGCGTCATGCGCTGAAGCTGCTCGAGGGCCGGGAGGACTATCTCGACGAGATCGGCAGCGCCCAGCTCGTCCTCGGACGCGCGCTGCTGTCGCAGGACCGCCTCGACGAGGCGGAGGAGGCGTTCGCAGCCGCCGAAGAAAGCCTCGGCCGGCTCGGCTCCGCCAGCCACCGCGCAGCTGCCTGGGTCGCCCGGGGCGACCTCGCGGCGCGTCGTGGCGACGACAGGCTCGCAGCTCACCTCTACCGCACCGCGGCAGAGGCGCTGCAGGACGTTCGGTTCTAACGGAAAAGGAGGTGAACCAGATGACCAAGGCACGGCTCTTCACGCTTCTCATCGCTGCTGTGATGCTGGCTGCACTCCTCGCGGGGACGAAGCACGGCACGGGCATGAGCGACGGGGGTTACTGGTAGGTCGTAGATTCGGGATCGCGCTGTTCGATGGGCGCGGATCCCGGGAGCTCTGCGGCTTCTCAGCTCGCTCTCTCCTTCGGCCTGACGGCAGCCGAACCAAAGTGTTCCTTCCTAGCGGAGGCAGGCGCCCTTGCTCGGCGCCGCTTTCGCTTGGACCCGTGTGGCGCTGTAAGCTATCGCGTATTACTTCAAAAGAGATAGTGAGGGAAGGAGCCGCACATGGGACTGCACATCGGTGACACCGCGCCGGACTTCGAGGCCGAGACGACCGAGGGTCGGATCAGCTTTCACGACTGGATCGGCGACTCGTGGGCCGTGCTCTTCTCGCACCCGAAGGACTTCACCCCGGTCTGCACGACCGAGCTCGGGTACATGGCGGAGTTCGACCGCCGAGGCGTGAAGGTCATCGGGCTGTCCGTCGACCCGATCGACCGCCACGGCGACTGGGCCAAGGACATCGAGGAGACGCAGGGACACGCGCCCAACTACCCGATCATCAGCGACGCCGACTTCAACGTTTCGAAGCTGTACGGGATGCTGCCGGCGAGCACGTCAGGCGATCCGCTCGAGCGCACGCCCGCCGACAACCAGACGGTGCGCAACGTCTTCGTCATCGGCCCGGACAAGAAGGTGAAGCTGATCCTCGTTTACCCGATGACGACCGGCCGCAACTTCGACGAAGTGCTGCGCGTGATCGACTCGCTCCAGCTGACCGCGAAGCACAAGGTGGCGACGCCGGCGCAGTGGCAGCAGGGCGACGACGTGATCATCGCCGGGTCGGTCTCGAACGAGGACGCGAAGGAGATCTTCGGCGAGTGGGAGGAGCCGAAGCCGTACATCCGCATCGTGCCTCAGCCGGGTGTGAAGACCCCCGCATAGGCGTTCAGCGCAGGCTGCCCGCCCAGGTGCGCATAGAGGACGCGTGAGCCCGGCTCGACGCGGCCCTCGCTGACGAGGTCTATGAGGGCGGCCATCGACTTGCCCTCGTAGACCGGATCGGTGAGGACGCCCTCGAGCCGGGCGCACAACCGGATCGCCTCGATCGTCTTCGCGTCCGGGATGCCGTACGTGCCGGCGTGCCACTCGTCCAGGAGGACGATGTCGAGCTCGCGCGTAGCGCCGATCGCATCGGCAGTGGCGCGGGCGATGCGCGTCACCTGGTCGAGCGTCTGCTCGACTTTTGCTGAGCCGTCGATGCCGAGGACGCTGCGCTCGCGATCCTGCAGCGCGAAGCCGGCGACCATCCCCGCCTGTGTCGATCCGGTCACCGAGCAGACGACGACGGTGTCGAAGAAGACGCCGAGCTCGGCCTCCTGTTTCGCGACCTCCTGCGCCCAGCGCGCGAACCCGAGGCCGCCGAGCGGATGGTCGGACGCGCCGGCCGGGATCGGATACGGCTTGCCGCCGGCGGCCTCGACCGAGTCGAGCGCGTCCTGCCAGCTCGGGCGGAATGCGATGTCGAAGCCGGCGTCGACGATGCGGACGTCGGCGCCCATGATCCGCGAGAGCAGGATGTTCCCGACCTTGTCGTAGACGACATCGGGCCAGTCGACCCAGTGCTCCTGCACGAGCACGCACTTCAGTCGAAGCCGCGCCGCGACCGCCGCGACCTGGCGCGTGTGGTTCGACTGTACGCCGCCGATCGACACGAGCGTGTCGCAGCCCTGCGCGAGTGCGTCCGCCGCGAGGTACTCGAGCTTCCGCACCTTGTTGCCGCCGTACGCGAGGCCGGAGTTGCAGTCCTCGCGCTTCGCCCAGATGTCGACGCGGCCGCCGAGGTGCTCGGTGAGCCGCTCGAGCGGATGCACCGGAGACGGGCCGAAGAGGAGCTCGACGCGCGGGAAGTCCGCGAGCACTAGCCGGGGACGTCGCCGTTCGTCGAGCCCATGCGCTCGACGACGACCTGCGGGATGCGCGCGTACGGCGAGAGCCGCAGGGCCATGCGCACGACCTCGGCGCAGTCTTCGGGCCGGATCATTTCGCCCGGCTCGATCCCCGACCACTGCGCCATCGGCGTATCGACGAACCCGGGGCAGAGCGCGATCGCGCGCACGCCGTCGCCGTCGAGCTCGGCGTTGAGCGAGCGCGTGAGCGAGATCACCGCCGCTTTCGTCGCGCCGTAGACGGAAAGACTCGGCGTCGGCATGGTGCCCGCGATCGACGCGAGGTTGACGATCCAGCCGCGCGATTCGCGCAGCAGCGGGATCGCCGCCTGAGTGACGAGGAAGAGGCCGCGCAGGTTGACCCCGAGCTGCAGATCGAGATGCTTGACGGGGAGGTCCTCGACGCGGCCGCCGATGCCGATCCCGGCCGAGTTGACGAGCACGTCCAGTCGCCCGAAGCGCTCGCGGTGCTCGGCGACGAGCCGCGCGCAATCGTCGGCGTCGCCGACGTCCGCAGCGACGGCGACCGCACCGAGCTCCGAGGCTGCGGCCTCGACCTTCTCCTTGCGCCGCGACGCGAGCGTCAGGTCATAGCCCTCGTCGCGCAGCATGCGCGCGATCGCGAGCCCGATGCCGGACGACCCACCCGTGACGAGCGCAGCCCTCTCCACCGCGCGTACAGTAAACCGCGTGGAAGCATCTGCGCTCACCGGTCTCACCGTGGGCGGTGGCTGCGCCGCGAAGTACTCGGCTTCGCGGCTCGAAGAGCTCCTCCGCGGATTCGTCCCGGCGGAGGCGGAGAACCTCCTCGTCGGTCTTGACCCCGCCGACGACGCGGCCGTCTACAAGCTCGACGACGAGCGTGCGCTCGTCTTCACCGTCGACTTCTTCCCGCCGCTCGTCGACGACCCGGCCACCTTCGGGCGCATCGCCGCGACGAATGCGCTCAACGACGTCTTCGCCATGGGCGGGACGCCGCTGCTGGCGCTCTCCATCGCCGCGTTCCCGGAGGAGCTTCCGAACGAGGTTCCCGCCGCGGTCTTCGCCGCCGCAGATGAGACGGTCCGCGCCGCGGGCGCGGTGCTCGCCGGCGGTCACACCATTCGCGACGCCGAGCCGAAGTACGGGCTCGCCGTCGTCGGCACCGTGCATCCCGACGGCATCTGGACGAAGGCAGGCGCGCGACCCGGCGACGCACTCTTCTTGACGAAGCCGCTCGGCACCGGCCTCGTGCTCGCGGCGAAGGTGGACGCGAGCGAGGCGGTGCGCTGGATGACGACGCTCAACGCCGACGCCGCCGACGCGTTGCGGCCGTTCTCCCCAAACGCGGTCACGGACGTCACCGGCTTCGGGCTCTTCGGCCACGCGCACGAGATGGCCACGCGCAGTGGCGTGCGGATCCGGCTCGACGCGGCTGAGCTGCCGGCGCTCGACGGAGCGCTCGAGGCGGCGAGGAACGGGATTCGCACCGGCGGGGACCTGCGCAACCGTGAATACGCGCCGGTCGACGCGGACGGCGTCGACGAAGAAGTGCTCGCCCTTGGCTACGACGCGCAGACCGCGGGCGGCCTGCTCATCTCGCTTCCTGCGGACAAGTCGCTCTCGCTCGAGAGCGAGTTCCGTGCGCGCAACCTCTTCCTCCGCCGCGTCGGCGCGGTCGAGGAAGGAACCGGAGTCTTCGTCAGGTAGCGAGCTCGCGCTTGCGCGCGAGGATCGACTTCCGCTTCTCGACGAGCTCGGCCTCGAGCCGCTTCAGCTCCTCCATCCGCCGGCGGACAAGCGCGATCTGCGTTTCGACGTGCGGGAGCGCCAGGTCGAGCAACTGCAGCCGCTCGGCGTCGGAGTCGCTCTCGCGGAACTGCTTGCGGATCGCCGCGCGCGCCTCCTCGGCCTCGACGAGCCGCTTCAGCTCCTCGAGCGACAGGTTGAGCAGATCGCGCAGGCGCGTGAGCTCGCTCAGCCGCTCGACGTCGCTGTCGTCGTATGCGCGGTGTTCGCCCTTGCGCCGCTCCGGCGGGCCCGGGAGCAGACCGATCTCCTCGTAGTACCGGATCGTGCGCGGCGTCAGCCCCGTCCGCTCTGCAACCTCGCCGATGCGGATCATGCGGCCTCCGCTTCGAAGATCTCGTCGAGCGTGACGTCGCCGACGACGTGCGCCGGCCGCATAAGCGACACGGCGGCGCCGAGCAGCGAGACGCCGGCGAGCACCCACAGCGCCATGTGCATGTTGGCGATGAACGGGTCGAGCTGTTTCGCGGAGAGACCGGACGCGATGCCGGAGAAGATCTTGAACAGCACGGTCGTCGGGACCGCCGAGGTGATGACCGCCATGACGAATGCGATCGAGATGACGGCGCCGGTGTTCTGCAGCATCACGCGCGCGCCCGCGGCGATGCCGCGCCTGTGCACCGGGACGACGCCCATCATCGCCGCCGTGTTCGGGCTGTTGAACATGCCTGACCCGATGCCGACGAGCAGGAGCCAGAGCGCGCTCCAGACGTATGCCGTGTGCGCTTGCAGCGTCGTCATTCCGGCGAGGCCCACAGCCGAGACGAGCATGCCGAGCGCGGCGAGGCCGCGCGATCCGTGCCGGTCGGCGGCGATGCCGGCGAGCGGCGATGCGACGAGCATGCCGACTGCCAGCGGGGCAAGCTCGAGGCCGGCGACGATCGGCGACTTCCCCTGCGGGCCCTGGAAGTAGAAGACGAACAGGAACATCAGCGCGAAGCGGGAGAGACCGTTGATGAACGCCGCGCCGGACGCTGCTGCGAAGAGCTTGTTTTGGAAGAGCGAGAGGTCGAGCATCGGCGCGCGCCCGTGCCGCTCGATGAGCACGAAGATCGGTAGGAACACGATCGCGGCGGCGAAGCCGGCGATGACGAGCCAGTTGTTCCAGCCGGTCAGTCCGCCCTTCGACAACGCGAGCACGAGCCCCGTTAACCCGACGACGAACGTGGACGTGCCGACGAGGTCGAGCCCGCGTTCCTGGTCGCGGCCGGAGATCTCGTGCAGCACGAGATACGCCCATGCGGAGCCGAGCAGCCCGAGCGGGACGTTGAACCAGAAGACCCATGGCCAGTTGATCGCGACGAGCGCGCCGCCGAGCACCGGGCCGATGACGAGCCCGACGGCGGCCACCATCGTGTTCGTGCCCATCGCGAGCCCGAGCTCTTCCTTCGGGAACGCGTCCGTGACGAGCGCGGCGGCGTTCGCGAAGAGGAACGCGCCGCCGACGCCCTGGAGGACGCGCCAGAGAATGAGCTGCGTCCCGCTGCCGGAGAAGCCGGCGCCGAGCGACGCGGCCGAGAAGACGAGGAAGCCGAGCACGTATGCGTGCTTGCGCCCGAACAGGTCGGACAGCCGTCCCGCCGTCAGGACGAGCACGGTGGAGACGATCATGTAGACGAGGATGACCCAGACGAGCTGGAGCAACGTCGTGTGCAGGCTGCGCTCGAGGTCCGGGAGCGCGATGATGAGGGTGCCCGAGTTGACGGTCGCCAGCAGCATCCCCAGGCTGGTGCAGGAGAGCACCCACCACTTGAACTGACGACTATGTCTGCGATTCCGAAAAAACTTCATTCTTACGTCAACGTCAGTTTAGCAGGTCGACGGGAGCTGAGCCCCGCCGGCTTCCGCCGGGTCGCCTGGTGGGCGGTCGGCTGCCTCATCGTCATCGTCGGCACCGGCGCGACGGTGCGCCTGACCGGCTCCGGCCTCGGGTGCCCGCACTGGCCGACGTGCAACAGTACGCACGCGCTGCCGAAGGGCTACCACTCCGACATCGAGTTCTCGAACCGCGTCGTCTCGGCGATCACGGTCGTCTCGACGCTCGCGCTCGCGATCGCCGCCTGGCGCACGTGCGGCCTCGGGCGCCGCGGCAAGGTGCTCGCGACCGTCGTCTTCGCGGGGACGCTCGCGCAGGCGCCGCTCGGCGCGATCACCGTCTACTACGACCTCAACCCGTATCTCGTCCTGACGCATCTGCTGCTGTCGCTGACCGTCCTCGGGATCGCCGTGGTGACGCTGCTCGAGGCGTCGAGGCTCGTACGCGGCGGCGCGTCCATGCTTCCCACGCTCGCGCGCGCGGGCGGCGCGGTACTCCTCATCGCAGTCAGCGTGCTCGTGGTGACCGGAACGCTGGCGACGGCCGCGGGCCGCTTCCCCGGCAGCTCCGGCTCGAAGGTCGTTCCCCGCCTCGGCGCCTTCCACCCGGCCGTGTGGCTGCACGTGCGCGCGGTGGCGGCGTTCGGCATCGTCTTCCTCGTGCTCGCCGCGTGGGCGTGGGCCCGCCGGGCGCAATGGCCGTGGCTCCTCCGAGGCTGCGCTGCGCTGCTCGTCATCCTGCTCGTGCAGATGGGAATCGGCGAATGGCAGTACCGCACGTACGGCACGGTGCCGTGGTGGGTGGTGGTCGCGCATGTCGCTGCGGCGGCGGTTCTCTTCGCCTGGACGGTCGGCCTGGTGGCGAGGCTGTGGCGTCCAGTGCGTCACTAGAATCCGAGAATGTCCGAGCTGAACCTCTCGTTCACGCCGAGCCTGACGCGGCCTGTGCTGATCGCCGCGTTCCGCGGCTGGAACGACGGAGGCCAGGGCGCATCGCTCGGCGCCGCCTACCTCGCCAAGCAGTGGAACGCAGCGCGCTTCGCGGAGATCGAGCCGGAGTCGTTCTTCGACTTCCAGTCCGTGCGTCCGCACGTGTCGCTCGTGGACGGTGAGACGCGGCGGGTCGACTGGCCCGACAACGGTTTCTTCCACGCGTCCATCCCGGGAGCGGGCCGCGACGCGGTGCTGCTGCTCGGCATCGAGCCGAACCTGCGCTGGCGCACGTTCTCCGGCCTCGTGCTCGATCTTGCACGCGATCTTGGCGTGGAGATGGCGGTCACGTTCGGGTCGCTCCTCGCCGACGTTCCGCACACGCGGCCGGCGCCGGTGACGGCGGCGGCCACCGATCCGGATCTCGTCGCAGAGCTCGGCCTCGAAGCGTCCCGCTACGAAGGCCCGACCGGCATCGTCGGGATCCTGCACGACCAGTGCCGCGAAGCCGGGATCGCATCGGTGAGCCTCTGGGCGGCGGTGCCGCACTACGTGTCGCTCGCGCCGAGCCCGCGCGCGGCGCTCGCGCTCGTGCGCCGGTTCGGCGAGCTGATGCGCGTCGACGTCGACCTGGACGAGCTCGAGCATGCCGCGGAGGAGTACGCCGAGCAGGTGAGCGAGGCCGTCTCGACGGACGCGGAGACGCAGGCGTACGTCGAAGAGCTCGAGCAGCGCGTCGACGCCTTGGCGCCGGAGGGAGACCTGCCGTCGGGCGAGTCGCTCGCGGCCGAGCTGTCCCGCTTCCTCCGCGAGCGCGAAGAGCAGGACGAGGGCCCGGAAGGGCCTGCCGTCTAGGAGTGCTCGTCCTTCGCGCCGTCGCGGGCGCCGCCGGCCTCGTGCTCGTCCTGGCCGGAGTGGTGTTCTTCTTTCAAGGCATCGGTGTGATCGGCGGCTCCTTCATGAGCGGCAGCACGAAGTGGGCCGTCATCGGAGCCGTGCTCGTTGCCGCCGGCGTGGGCCTGCTCGCCGCTGCCCGCTTCCGCAGCGGTCGCTGACGGCTTCCGTCGTCGCCGCCGCCGCCGCTTCGGAGCACCGGACGGGGCTTGCTGCTGTTCTCCCTGCTCCGCAGTCGTCGTCGGAGTCGCCGCCGTTGCTTCAGCGCCGGTGCCGGGCTTCTTGCGACGCCGCCTCCGGCGGCGCGAGCTCGATGGCTGCTTCGGCGCGGGCAGATTCTCGGACAGCGCGAGCGCGACCTCCGCGACCGCGCCGAGCTTCTCGAGCGCATCATCGAGCAGCTTCGTCGCCCGCGGAGTGTAGCCCTCTGCGGATGCGAGGAGCGCGGCGCCCACCTGGACCGGCTGCTCGAGCGCGGTCTGGACGAGCTTCCCCGCGTTCTCCTCGTGGCGATGGCCGCGCGAGTTCGCGAGTGCGCCGAGAAGGCGCTTCGCCTCCGGATACTCGGTCGACGCGCGGCGGTCCTGCACCTTGCGCGTCGCGCGTGCGAGCCGCCACGTCCAGCGCTCGAGGATCTGATCGGGTGCGTCGGGCTTGCCGTCGGCGATCGCGCGCAGGAGTACACGGATTCCGGCGAGGCGTTCTTTCTCCCACGTCGGCGCCTGCGTCACGAGCGTGACGAGATCGTCGAAGTCTGCGCGCTCGATGCGCATCGAGACGCGGTCCTGCAATGCCATCAGTCGCAGTCGCCGGTTCGGGTTCTCCGCGGCGGCGGTGGACAGGAACTGCTCCATCGCGCCCTTGCTCGCGCGGCCCTCGGTCAGCTTCTGTACGAACGACGAGCGCTCGTCGAAGCGGATCTGCCGGCCGGCGATCGTCGCCCAGTAGCGCTGCTCGTCCTCGTCGAGGTAGCGCGGGTCGACGCGCTGCCACTCCCGGAGGATGACCGCGATGCGGCGCCGGACATCCGGGGTCACCGGGACGAGCCACGGCGCGGGCGTCAGACGGCGGCGTGCTCTGCGCTGCGCGCGGCGGCGCGGCGCCGGCGTGACGCGTGCGCCTTCACGGTAGAAGTCGGCGTCGAGTAGCGAGTGCAGCGAGACGACACGCTCGTTGTGTGTCGCGCCCTTCGGGACGAAGTCGACGACGATGCCTGCTTCCTTGCGCGGGTGCATGCGCATGATGCGGCCGATGCGCTGCTGGTAGACGCGCTTCGACGCCGTCGGCGCGAGGTGCATGCACACCGTGGCGCGCGGAGAGTTCCAGCCTTCCGCGAGCAGCTGCGCGTTGATCAGGACGTTGATCTCGCCGCGCTCGTATGCGGCGAGCGTCTCCGCGAGCTTCACCGGCGGCGTCCGGCCGGACACCGCTTCCGCCTTGATCCCGGCGGCGCGGAATTCCTGCGCGAGGTTGTACGCGTGGTCGACGCCGGCGGCATAGACGATGCCCGGTGTGTTGTCGAAGCGGTCGCGGTACAGGCTTGCCGCCGCCTGGTTCAGGGCCTGGTGGTCGAGCGTCTTGGCGAGGATCTCCTGGTCGAAGTCGCCGCCGACGATCGGCACCGAGTTGATCGCGGCCACCGGCGGGACGCGCAGGCACCGGAGCGGCGCGATCAGGCCGCGGCGTGCGGCGTCCTGCAAAGGAAGGTCGTCGACCGATGCGGGGAAGACGTCGGAGACCTGCTTGGCGATCAGCTGCTCGGTCGCCGTCATCCCGATGTAGATGGGCTCCGGGAACGAGCGGATCGCCGCCGACGTCTTCTCACCGAGCGCGGTGTGCGCCTCGTCGCAGATGACGAGCTGATACGCGTTGCGGTCGATCGTGTCGACGTGCCGCGCGAACCACGCGTACGTCTGGATCGTGAGCGGATTCGTGTGGGCCGGCTTCTTGCCGCTCTCGATCGCCTCCGTGAAGCGGTCGGCGTAGCCCTCGTCGGTCAGGTCGCGCGTGAACTGCGAGACGAGCAGGCGGCGGTGGGTGAGGATGAGCACACCGAGCGTGCGCGCCGCTTCGACGAAGCCCGCTGCGGCGATCGTCTTGCCGGAGGCGGTGGGATGGCGGAAGCGATAGCGCCGGATCGCGCCGGGGTCCTGCTCGGGCGTCAGCTCCTCGGGCTCCTCTTCCTCGTCGTCGTCGTCGACGACGATCGCGTCGTCTTCGTCGTCCTCCTCTTCCAGCTCGGCGACCGCGTGGCCGTTGCCGTTCCCGTTCTCCTTCTCCTCCGTGCGCTGCGCGGCGGAGATGAGCTCGGTGAGCATCCCGGCCAGCGCGTCCACCTGATGGCGGCGGAGCGCCGTGCCGCCCTTCGTCCGCGGCTCGGGCTCGGCGAGGATGCGCTCGAGGCCGAGCATTAGGCCGAAGCGGACTTTCCACTGCGGGCTCGGCGCGCTGTTGCCGGCGTCGATCTCCGCCACCGCCTCGTCCAGCGCCCGGCGTCGCGCGGTGCCGGGGGCGAGGGCCTGCGCCGGATCCTCGCCGTCGCGCAGGAACGGCTCACCGGCCCACGTCTCCGCGCGGTATGCCGCGGCGGCGAGCGGGTCGTTCGCCTCCGCAAAGGTCGTGTGCTGAATGGCTTCTTGCATATGCGCAGCACCAGCGGTGCTGCAGGCTTTCCAAAGGTGGCGCCGCTCGATGAGTCCCCTGGACCGAGCCGCGCTCCACGCAGCATACCCGGCGTTGCCGGAGCGTCAACCTGTCCGGGCTAGCTCCCCAGGCCGCCGAAGACGGCGAACGGGTTCTGCGGAGTGGTCTCCCAGACCGCCTCGCCGCCCAGCTCGACCTGGCCGTGCAGGCGGGCGGCCAGCGCGTCGGCGTCCTCCTTGGACGCTGTGCCGACGATGAGGTAGTGGAAGCGGCGCACCGGGTGGTATCCCTCGCCCTCGAGGGTCTCCGCCAGGGACTTCGCTTCGCCCCGCGAGGCGCACTGCACGCGCACCTCCCACGGCGCGTAGCCGCGGTCGACCTCCTCTTCTTCCCACGTCTCGCTTGCCGGCTCGTCGTCCCAGCGCTCCTCGCCCTCGAACCAGTGCTCGACCTTGCTCGCCCGCGCTTGGCCGCCGAGGCTGCGCAGCTGGGCATCGATCACGCCGTGCGCGCGCTCCGCCTCGGCGCGTGACGAGGCGTAGACGAAGATCTCGTCGCCGTCGCGCGAGACGGCGAGCCGCTTCTGCTCGAGCGCTTGCGCGAGGTCGCGCGCCTCCTCGTCGAGGTCCGCGCCGAGCCGGTCGAGCAGACCGCCGGCGTGCGTCTCCTCGACTTCGATGCGAATGCGCCAGTCGTCGGCCACGGGCGGCGAGCTTACCGTTAGTGGAGCGCGATGCGGCCGGGCGGCCAGTAGGTGAGGAGCACCGGGCCGATGAGGCTGTGCCGTGGCACCGAGCCCCAGACGCGCGAATCACACGAGTGGACGCGGTCGTCGCCGAGGAAGAAGTAGTGACCGGCGGGGACGTGCCAGGTGCCCGATTCGCGGTCGCGGAGGGCCGGCTCGATGTACGGCTCGGCGAGCGCCTTCCCGTCGATGGAGATGAAGCCGTTCCGTTCGGAGACGGTGTCGCCGGGAAGCCCGATCAGCCGCTTGACGAAGGTTGCCCCGCTGTCGCCGGGGCCGCACTTCGCCGTCGTCGGCGGTGCGGTGAAGACGACGATTTGCCCGCGCTTCGGGCTCTCGAGGTCGTACGCGAGCCGGTTGACGAGCACGCGGTCGTTGGAGCCGGCGAGACACCAGGCTCCCGGCCGCGCGCAGTGCAGGGTCGGCTCCATCGAGGAGGACGGAATCCGATACGGCTTGGCGACCTCGGTCTCGAAGACGAGCACGAACCCGATCGCGAGCGCGATGCTCACGACCCAGTCGACGAGCCGGCGCCACGGCTGCGGGATCCTCACGCCTCCTACGATAGAGCGGCTGTCGTGCGGGCGCCGGTGACGACGCCGCCGAGGAAGAGCGGCCAGCCGGCGCCGAGGATCAGGCAGGCGTCCACGTCTGCCGGGTCGCCGACCACGCCCTCCGCCAGCAGATGCTGCACCTCGTCCGCGACCGCAGCCAGCGCCTGATCGCGGATCTCTTCGAGCGTTCGCGGCCCTCCGCCGGAGGGCGCCGTGAGCGGGAAGCGATCCGGCCAGGCGGCGTGCATCGTCTCGAGCACGTGCTGGGCGACCGCCGGGCCGACCATCTCCCGCAGCACCGACGGCGCCATCGGCATGCCGATGGACAGGATGGCCTCGTCCGCCTCCTCGACGGTGTTGCCGTTCTCGAGCGCGTCCATTAGCACGGTCGTCATGCGCGTGAGGAGGCGGTTGACGACGAAGCCGGGAGCGTCGCCGACGAGCGCGCCGCGCTTGCGCAGCTTCTTGACGACGTCCCACGCGGTCGCGAGTTGCTCGTCCGTCGTATTCGGCGTGCGGGCGATCTCGACGAGCGGCATCACCGCCACCGGATTGAAGAAGTGCAGGCCGACGTCCGCGCCCATCGCCTCGACCGACAGCGACGAGGTGTTCGTGGCGAGGATCGCGTCCGGCGCGATCTTCCGCACCTGGCCGAGCACCTCACGCTTCACGTCCAGCTCCTCGAACACCGCCTCGAGGACGAGGTCGCAGCCTTCGAACTGCTCCCACCCGGTTCCGCCGTCCACGATCGTGGCGAGGCAGGGCTTCACGTCGCTGCGAATCGATGCGAGCGCGTCGTCCACCCGAGATTGCTCGAGGTCGCGCAGCACGACCGGCACTTCGAGCCGACGCAGGAAGAGCGTCGCCAGCTGCGTCGCCATCAGCCCGGCGCCGACGATGCCGACCTTCTGCACCGCGCGCGGCTTCGCGTCCGGCAGGTTCGGCGGGCGCTTCGAGCGGCGCTCGACGACGGTGAACGCGTACGCCGACGCTTGCGCCTGCGGGTTGACCAGGAGCTCCGCCATCGCCTGCTCCTCCGCCGCGTAGCCCTCCTCGACCGTCCAGTCGCGGGCGCCGGCGATGAGGTCGAGCGCTGCATACGGCGCGCGCGTGGCGCCGTGCACCGCGTCGTCGATGCGCGCGCGCGTCTTGCGCAGGACCGTCTCCAGCTCCGACCAGTCCGGCGCGCTGCGCTCGATCGACAGTGACGCCGCGAACGCGAGCGACTCGTCCACGAACTCGACGGGCTCGAGGAGGCGGTCCGCGATGCCGAGCTCGACCGCCTCCGGCGCCGTCAGCAGCCTGTTCTGGCGCAGCGGATTGAGGACGATGATCCGTGCCGCCGCCTCCGGGCCGACGAGCCGCGGGAGCAGCTGCGTCCCGCCCCAGCCGGGAATGATCGAGAGCGCGACCTCGGGGAACCCGATATGCCGGACGTTGGACGCGATTGTCCGTGCGTCGCAGTGGAGCGCGAGCTCGAGCCCGCCGCCGAGGCACGCGCCGTTGATCGCCGCCACCGTGGGGAACGGCAGTGCCCGGATGCGCGCGAAAAGGCTGTGACCGGCGCGGATGCCGTCGCGCGGATCCTCGATGCGCCCGAACTCGTCGATGTCGGCGCCGACACAGAAGACGAACGGCTTGCCGGTGAACACGGCCGCGCTCCAGTCGCCGCGCTCGAGCTCGTCGATGACCGAGACGGCCGACGCGAACGCGGAGCGTCCCAGCGTCGTCGGCACGCGGTAATCCTCGCCATTATCGATCGTGACGAGCGCGATCGAGCCCGCCCGGTTGAGCTTGAAGACCGTGTCCGCCACTACTGCACGTTCTCCCAGAGGATCGCCGCGCCCATGCCCATGCCGATGCAGAGCGCCGTCAGCCCGTAGCGGCCGCGGCGCTCGCGCAGGCCGTACGCGAGCTGCGCGATGAGGCGCACACCCGTGGCGGCGAGCGGATGGCCGCACGCGATTGCGCCGCCGTATGGATTGAGGCGCGGATCGTCGGCGGAGATGCCGAGCTCGTCGCACCACGTGAGCACCTGCACAGCGAACGGCTCGTTCAGCTCGAAGAGATCGACGTCGTCGAGCGAGATGCCTGCTTGATCGAGCACGCGCTTCGTCGCGGGTACCGGGCCGATGCCCATCAGGTGCGGCTCCACGCCTGCGTAGGCGTACCCGACAAGGCGCAGCTTCGGCGCGAGACCGAGCTCGCCGACGGTCTCCTCGGCGGCCAGGAAGGCAGCCGTTGCGCCGTCCGTCAATCCTGCGGAGTTGCCGGCGGTGACGCGGCCGCCTGCGCGAAACGCGGGCTTCAGCGAGGCCAGCCCGTCGAGGCTCGTGTCCGCGCGCAGGAACTCGTCGCGCTCCGCGACCTTCCACCCGTCGTCGGTAAAGACCGCCAGCGGCACGACGGTCTCCCGCATGACGCCGTTCGCCCAGGCCGCCGCGGCCCGCTGCTGCGACGTGAGCGCGAACGCGTCCGCGCGCTCGCGCGTGATCGCGGGAAAGAGGTCGTGCAGGTTCTCCGCCGTGCGTCCCATCACCGCGGCCGACTCGTCGATCAGCCGCTCGGAGGCGAAACGAGGGTTGAAGTCGACGTCGTCGCCCATGGGGTGGTGGCCCATGTGCTCGACGCCACCTGCGAGCGCGACGTCGGCCGCGCCGTATGCGATCTCCCCGGCGGCGGCGGTCACCGCTGTGAGCGCCCCGGCGCACATCCGGTCGATCGCGAAGCCGGGAACGGTGTGCGGAATGCCTGCGAGGAGCGCGACGTCGCGGCCCAGGGTGAGCCCCTGGTCGCCGACCTGCGCCGTGGCGGCGAGGACGACGTCGCCGATCCGCTCGGGCGGGATCGCGGGGTTCCGGCGCAGCAGCTCGCGGACCGCCTTGACGGCCATGTCGTCCGCCCGGGTGCGCCAGAACTGGCCCTTCGGGCCGGCCTTGCCGAACGGCGTGCGCACCCCGTCGACGAAGAAGACCTCGCGCAGCTCCCGCATGACTGAATAGTCAATCAGACGTTCGTAGACTCCTGGCATGACGTGGAGCGAGCAGGCGGCGGCAGCGGTCGCGCGCTACGAGGGCGGTGAGGCGCGAGACCTCGATCAGCGGCAGCTGACGCAGCTCGGCAACGCCGCGTGGGCGGCCGGGCTGTGCCTTCTGATGGACGCGCGCCGAGAGGAGTCGGCGGCGTGGCTTCGGCGCGCTGCCGAGCGCTACCGCGAGAGCTGGAACGGCGCGCCGCCGGAATCGTGGGGGAGGCCGATCGCGGCGATGAAGGCGCTCCTCCTCGCCGGCGACGACGCGTCCGACGCCGCCCGGTGGGCGCTCGACTCCGGCGCCGCGGAGGCCGAATCGCCGATCGGCAGGTACGCGGCCACGCTCGCATTGCTCGTCCTCCGTCGCGACGTCGAGGCGCGCGTGCTCGCCGAGACGCTCGTCGGCCGCAACGACTTCCCCCGCGACATCGCCGACGCGGTGTGGATGATCGCCGGTCTCGACCGCATGGAATACGCCGTCGCGCTCGAGAACATCCTCGGAGACTTCGAGCAGCGCAAGGACTTCCTCGAGGACGTGCCCGTCGCCGACACCGTGCTCGTGCTCCAGGTCCTCGCTGCGGCGCGGGACATGGCGGTCGACCTGCCGCCATCGAAGCTCCTCCCGTGAGCCAGCTCGACGCGCTCCGTGACATCGTCACCGCATTCGATGCCGCAGGGATCGAGCATTGGCTCTTCGGCGGCTGGGCGGTCGACTTCCACGCCGGAACGCTGACGCGCGAGCACGGCGATCTCGACCTCGGCATCTGGCTCGATGACATGCCGCGCATCGACGAACTTCTCGCGGCCGGCGGCTGGATGGACCTCCACGACCCTGATGTCGACGGAGGGAAGGCGTTCGGGCGAGGCGACGTCCGGCTCGAACTGACCTATCTCTATCGCGATGCGGACGGCGAGATCTATACGCCGCTGCTGGACGGGACGCGCGGCCGCTGGACCGACCAGGCCCTCGCCGACGAGGTCGGTGAGCTCGACGGAGTGCGGTGTCGCGTCGTCTCGCTCGCGTCGATGCTCTGGATGAAAGAGCCCGGCCGCCGTGACGATCTGGAGGAAGCCGCGAAGGACGGCGCCGATTACGAGGTGCTCAGAGCTTTGCCGCAGCGGCGGGATCCAGCACCGCCGTCGTCGTCCCGCTGACCGCGCGCACGAGGCTTCCGGGCGTCGCGCGCGAGGGCTCGCCTGAAAACGCGCGCGCTGCCGCCTCCGCCTTGTCGGCGCCCGCGACGAGGAAGACGATCGCACGTGCGGCACGCAGCATCGGCAGCGTCAGCGTGACGCGGTCGACGTACGGCTCGAGCTTCGCCTCCGCTCCGAGCACCCGCCGCTCGCTCTCGTCCAGCGTCGGCTGGTCGGGATAGAGCGACGCCACGTGCCCGTCGGGCCCGAGGCCGAGCAGCACGAGGTCGAAGCGCGCCAGGTCGCCGAGCTCGCGGTCGTAGTCCTCCGCGCCGGCGTCGCGGCCGAGCTCGCCCCGCATGCGGTGCACCGCCGAGGGCTGCACCTCGAGCTGGTCGAGCAGCGTGCGCTTCGCCATCCCGTAGTTCGAGCGATCGTCGTCCGGAGCCACGCAGCGCTCGTCGCCCCACCACAACTCGGTGCGGCTCCAGTCGGGCTGCCGCTCGGCGGCGAGCTCGTACGCGTCGGCCGGCGTCGAGCCGCCGGTGAGGACGACGTGGCCGCCCTCGCGTGCGGCGGCCGCGAGCAAGTCGGCGACGACTGCCGCCGGATCGTCCGCGACGACGATCTCGACCAAGCTGCTCATTCGTGCGCGCTCGCCAGCTCGCCGGCGCGGGTCATCGCCGCCTGCACCGCGTTGAGGAGGGCGGCGCGAACGCCTGCCTGCTCGAGCTCGCGGATTGCGGCGATGGTCGTGCCTCCGGGTGAGGTCACCGACTCGCGCAGCTCGACGGGGTGCATGCCGAGATCGCGCAGCTGCTTCGCGGTGCCGAGCATCGTCTGCACGACGAGCGTCGTCGAGATCTCGCGCGAGACGCCGAGCAGGATCCCCGCCTCGATCATCGCCTCGGCGAGCAAGGCGAAGTACGCAGGCCCGGATCCGGACAACGCAGTCACCGCGTCCATCGTCGACTCCGGGACGCGCACGACGCGGCCGAGATGCGCGAGCGCGTCCTCCGCGAGCGCGAGATTCGCCTCTCCTGCGTGTGCGCCGGCGCAGATGCCCGCCATGCCCTCGTGCACGATGGAGGGCGCGTTCGGCATCGCGCGCACGACCGGAACGCCGGGCGCGATGCGCGCCTCGATCTGCGCGGTCGGGATGGCAGCGGCGATGGACAGCACCGTCTGTTCCGCGGTGAGCAGCTGTCCGACCTCGACGAGCAGGGCATCGATGTCCTGCGGCTTGACGGCGACGACGACGAGCTCTGCTTTCGCGACGGCGCTGGCGTTGTCGGTCGTCGCCTCGATGCGGTGACGGTCGCGCAACTCGGTCGCGCGGGCTTCCGTGCGGCTCGTGACGACGATGTCGGTCCAGCCGGCGCCGAGCAGGCCGCCGAGCAGCGCTTCGCCGATGCGTCCGCACCCGAGGATCGCGATCATGGCGCTCAGTCTGCCTAGGCCGCTTCGGCGGCGTCGAACGACAGCAGGCCGCGGCCGAAGCCGGCGAGGAGGTACACGCTCGCGATCCCGGCCCATTGTCCGTACGGCTCGAGCAGCTCCGCCGTCTCCCAGCCCTCGACCTCGCGGCCGCGCATTGCGCGCAGGAGCTTGACGAGGCCGAGGTCGCCGACGAGCCCGTGGTCGTACCGGCCGAGCCCCTCGAGGCAGACGACGCCGATCGACCAAGGCCCGAGGCCGCGCTCGCGGCCGAGCCGGCGAACGATCGCCTCCGTCGGCTGGTCGTGGAGGCGCTCGAGGTCGAGCGAGCGACAGAGCCGGACGAGCGCGGCGCTGCGGCGCGCATGCAGCCCCAGGCTGCGCAGCTGCGACGGTGCGAGCGCGCCCAGGTTGCTTGCTGTCGGCGCCACGTGCAGCCGATCCGGGCCTTCGGCGCACAGGGTGCGCACGATGGTCCGCTCCATCTGCCGCGCGCGCTTCGCCTCGATCAGCTGGCCGCAGAACGCGCGCAGCAGCGCGTGCGCGACGGTCGGTACGCGCACGGGACGCAGGCCGCGCAGCTCGCGCGACGCGCGCCCGAGCAGCGGATCATCGCGCACCGCGACGAGGAAGCCGGAGTGGTCGTCGTCGAGCGCGAGGACCCAGCGCAGCCGCTCCGCCGACCTGGCCGAGTCGGCGCGGATCGTGACGGAGCCGCCGGGCGACTGCCATGCACGTGCGGTCTCGACGCAGCCGCCGACTGCGAGCACCTGCGTGAGCAGTCCGTCGCGGAAGGTGCGTGTTGCGTCGCTCGCGGTCCGCGCCGAAAGCGCGAGCGAGTACGGGCCTCGAGGCGCGACCGCGAGCTCGAAGCTCACCGCTCGGCGCGCGTGCGCTGCGGCGTTGCGCGCATTCCGAGCTCGGCGGCGCGATCGAGCACGTCGAGCGCGTCCGCCTCCTTACCGGTGGTCCGGAGCATGTGACCCCAGGCCCGGCACGCGTTCGCGGCGGGGTGCCAGCGGCCTTCGCTCTCGAGGATGCCCACCGCTTCGCGATACGCTTCGTTCGCCGACTCGGTCTCGCCCGTGAGCACGAGCCCATCTGCGAGCGCCGCAAGCGCGTGGCCGCGGTCGGCCGGCTGCGTGTCGATCGCGAGCGCGTCGCGCGCGAGCGCGACGGCCGACTCGTGATCTCCGGCGAGTACCGCGATCCTCGACCGCTGGATGAGCATCTCGACGAGGTCGTCCTTGGACGGGCTGACGCCGAGCAGACGGTGCGCGCGATCGAGATGCTCGGTCGCGTGCGCCGGATCGCGGCGCTCGAGGTAGATCGAGGAGGCGAGGATGTGTGCGCGCGCGAGGTTCAGCGCGTCCTCGGTCGTCTCCAGCAGCGCGATCGCCTTGCGGACGTTCGAGAGAGCGGTTGCACCGCGTCCCTCTTGCGCCGCGAGGCGCGCGATCGACCAGTACAGGCGAACGCGCATGTACGGGTCGTCCGTGTCACGCATGCGCTGCATGGCGGAACGCGCGACTTCTTCCGCGCGCGCGATCTCGCCGACGTCGGTCAGCGCGTAGCTCAGCAGCACTGCGTACCTGGCCTCGGAGGCGGCGACGCCCTCGGCGCCTTCGAGGCACCGCTCGAGCAGGTGGACCGCGTCAGCCGGCCGGCCGGCGGAGCCGTAGACGCGCGCGAGGGTGGCGTACACGTCCACGTGCTCGGCAGGCTGGAAGGGCTCGTTCTCGAGCGCAGCCTCCAAGAGCTCGATCGCGCCGGCATGGTCGTCCCGGTCCTCGCGGATGCTGGCGAGCGCGACGCGCACCCGGAACGTGGAATTCCCGTCGGCCGCGCCCAGCGCGTCGGCGAGGAGCTCTTGCAGCGCGCTCTCGGCCCCGTCCGAGTCGCCGAGCCGGATGGCCAGCTCGAGATCGGAGAGTCGCAGCTCGCGTGCGGCGGCCGGGTCGAGCTCCGAGCCCGTTTCGAGGTAGTCGGCCGAGACGCCGAGCTTCGCGGCCAGCTTCCGGAGCGCCTTCACCGACGGCTGGCGCGTCCCGGCCTCGATGCGGGAGATATAGGCGTACGAGACTCCGGGAGCGGCAAGCTCGCGCTGGGACAGCCCTCGTTCCAACCGCAGTCGCTTGAGCCGTTGCCCGATCGTCTCGCCCGCAGGCGAAAGGATGCTGGACGGCACGGTCGGCATTCTTATTGCTCCGGGCCTGGTCGTCAATGGGCCGCTCCGTCTTGTCTAGGGACCATCCTCCCCGTTGTCCCCTGTCAGACGAGAGGAGGGAACATGCTGCGGAACGCGCTCACGCTCAGGCTCGCCCTGATCCTGGCGGCGCTCGCATTGCTGGCGATCTTCGCCGGCGAGCTGCCCTGGGGCCCGGCCTAGGCTGACCCCGTTGTACCGTTGCCGCCGTGACGGCCCTCGAGCTCGTGGTCTACGCGCTGCTCCTGGCCGTCGCGGCGGCAGCCGTCTGGCGGCGGCCGGTCGCAGTGCTCTATCTCTTTGTCGTCGGCCTCGCGCTCCACAACGCCGTCATGGCCGCGCTCTACGCGGCGGGCATCCGCGGCTCGACGCTCACGGCGATCGCGGCCTGGAAGGAGATCCTCCTCGCCGTCGCCCTCGCGCGCGCCATACGAGGTGCGCTGCGAGATCGCGCCATCCCGTTCCGGCCCGGCGTCGCCGACGGGCTCGCAATCGCCTACGGAGCGTTCGTCGTCGTGTATGCCCTCATCCCGCAGTCGGCGCTCGGCGGCGTCGCCGACAAGCACGCGATCGCGCTCGCGCTGAAGCACGACATCGTCCCTGTCGGCGCGTACTTCCTCGGACGCTCACTCGACCTGGGGCGCGACCAGCTGCGCCGGCTCGCGTGGACGCTGCTCGGCACCGCCGCGTTCGTCGCCGCGCTCGGGATCGTCGACGTCTACGCGGTGTCGATCGGCTGGTGGCGGACGAACGGCGTCGTCCAGTACTTCAGGGACCAGTTGGGCTACCACTACAACGGCACCGGGCACCTTCCCGAGAACTTCATCTACAACACGGGCTCCGAGCAGCACTTCCTGCGACGGCTCGTCTCGACCTTCCTCAGCCCGCTCGCATCCGGGTACCTGATGGTCGTCGCGCTGCTGCTGCTGCCGCGCCGGCGCCTCGCGATTCCGCTCGGCGCGCTGGCGTTCGCCGGCCTGCTCTTCACCTTTTCGCGCTCATCGCTCCTCGCGCTCGCAGGCGGGCTCGTCGTCCTCGCGCTCGCGTCGCGAGACTGGCGCCCGGTCGCGCTCGCCGTCGTCGTCGCCGGCGTCGCCGTCGGCTGGGTGCACGTGTTCCCGAAGATCGGGCCGACCGGGAAGTGGACGAAGGCCGATCTCGTATACCAGCAGCGACAGGCACACGCCGCGACGGGGCCGACGAGCGGAAGCGCGCTCTCCGAGAACGAACCGTCCCTGCACGAGCACTGGATGGAGTTGAAGGATGGAATCCACACCGTCATCCATCACCCGCAGGGCTTCGGCCTCGGCAACGTCGGCCAGACGGCGTCGCGCACGGGGACGCCGATCAAGGCGGGCGAGTCGAACTACACGGAGATGGGCGCCGAGCTCGGCATCCTCGGCGCGCTGCTCTGGATCGCGTGGGGGCTGTCCATTCTCGTCGGGCTCTGGCGCGCACGCGCCGTGCGCATGGCGGCGGCGTTCGCCGCCGTGCTCGCGCTCGCGATCCAGACGGACGTGATCGGCGACCCGTGGGTGGCGTACGTCGCGTGGGCGTTCGCGGGTGCATTGCTGCTCAAGACGCGGCCGCAACGGCGTCTTGCGGAGAAGGAGGGACCCGCCGTACCGTCGCGTGCGTGACGGTCCGACATGCGCTCGTTCTTGCGGCGGCCGCGCTGCTCGTCTTCGCGCTCGCCCTGCGCCTCCACCACCGAACCGCATCGTCCGGCGCCGTTCTCCCGCGCGTCCCGGGCGTTCTCAACCCCGACGTCACGCAGGCGACGATCGGCTCGACCATCTGGGACGGCTGGACGGCGACGGTCCGTCCGCCCGTCGAGTACACGAACGATCTGAAGGTGAAGCAGATGCGCGAATACGGCGAGACCGGCAGCCCGTCGGACTACCAGGAGGATCACCTCATCAGCCTCGAGCTCGGCGGCGATCCGACGGACACGCGCAACCTGTGGCCGGAGCCGTATCCGCGGGCTGCCGGCGTCGACCGCATCGAGAACGAGCTGAACGCGAAGGTCTGCGGCGGCAAGCTCTCGCTGAGGGAAGGGCAGGAGCAGGAGTCGGAGCTGAAGCACACCCAGGGGTAACCTTGGGCGCATGGCGATCGACCCCCGCGTCGACATCGGGCACGTCCACCTGAAGGTGTCGGACCTCGACCGCGCGCTCGGCTTCTACGTCGGCGTCCTCGGCTTCGACGTGTTCGCCCGGCACGGCGACGAGGCGGCGTTCATCTCCGCCGGCGGCTACCACCACCACATCGGCTTGAACACCTGGGAGTCGCGCGGTGCAGGCCCGCCCCCGCGCAACACGACCGGCCTCTACCACACCGCCATCCGGTATCCCGACCGGAAGGCGCTCGCCGACGCGCTGCAGCGCGTCCTCGCCGCGGGCATTCGCCTGGACGGCGCGAGCGACCACGGCGTCTCGGTCGCGCTCTACCTGCGCGATCCGGACGAAAACGGCGTCGAGCTGTACTACGACCGACCGCAGGACGAGTGGCCGCGCGACGCAGAGGGGAAGCCGACGATGTTCACGAAGCCGGTCGACCTCGATGCCCTTCTGGCGGACGCCTAAGCCGGTGCTATACCTCTAACTCGAGGGTCGTGGCCAAGCCGGTAGAGCAGCTGTCCCAGGTGATCGTCCGCTTCGCGGGCGACTCCGGCGACGGCATGCAGCTGACGGGCTCGCAGTTCACCTCGGAGACCGCGCTCCTCGGCAACGACATCTCGACGTTGCCCGACTTCCCGGCCGAGATTCGCGCGCCGGCGGGCTCGCTCCCGGGCGTGTCCGGGTTCCAGGTCCACTTCGCCGACTTCGACATCCTCACGCCCGGCGACGCGCCGAACGTCCTCGTCGCGATGAACCCGGCGGCGCTGAAGACGAACATCAAGGACCTGCCGAAGGGCGGCACGCTGATCGTCAACTCGGACGCGTTCAACGAGCGCAACCTCCAGAAAGCCGGGTACGTGACGAACCCGCTCGAGGACGAATCGCTGGGTGAGTTCCAGGTGCACTCGGTGCCGCTCACCTCGCTGACTGTCGGCGCGTTGAAGGGGATCGAAGGCGTCACGCCGCGCGAGGCCGAGCGCTCGAAGAACATGTTCGCGCTCGGGCTGATGTCGTGGCTGTACGGGAGGCCGATCGAACCGACGATCGAGTTTCTCGAGGAGAAGTTCGCGAAGCGGCCCGAGATCGCCGCCGCGAACGTGAAGGCGCTGCAGGCCGGGTATGCGTTCGGCGAGACGACCGAGTCGTTCGCCGTCACCTACGAGATCAAGCCCGCCAAGCTGACGCCCGGGACCTACCGGAACATCACCGGCAACCAGGCGCTGTCGCTCGGCCTCGTCGCCGCGTCGCGCCTCTCGAAGCTGCCGCTCTTCCTCGGCGCGTATCCGATCACGCCCGCGAGCGCGATCCTCGAGGAGCTCGCCGGCTACAAGAACTTCGGCGTCCGCACGTTCCAGGCGGAGGACGAGATCGCCGCTGCGGGCGCCGCCGTCGGCGCCGCGTTCGGCGGCTCGCTCGGCATCACGACGTCGGCGGGGCCGGGTGTCGTCCTGAAGGCGGAGACGATCGGGCTCGCGATCATGCTCGAGCTGCCGCTCGTCATCTGCGACATCCAGCGCGCCGGGCCGTCGACGGGGATGCCGACGAAGCCGGAGCAAGGCGACCTGCTCATGGTGCTGTTCGGGCGGAACTCGGAGTCGCCGGTGCCGGTCGTGGCGCCGCGGTCGCCGTCGGATTGCTTCGACGCGGCCATTGAGGCGTGCCGCATCGCGCTCAAGTACCGCACTCCCGTCTATCTCCTGTCGGACGCGTATCTCGCGAACGGCTCGGAGCCGTGGCTTCTGCCCGACGTCTCGACG